>ERZ777306.1999-NODE-1999-length-28256-cov-8.997766_pt1 | contig 28256 bp, 26 predicted proteins | sample MGYA00374966_ERZ777306 | MGnify/ENA primary metagenome ERZ777306 (study PRJEB29329, sample SAMN06343882) | mouse gut metagenome | isolation source: Mouse cecum | place: Austria: Vienna | collected 2014-11-15 ... | reverse complement strand
GCTTTTTGATACACAGCGTAAAAGTGATTGATATTGGCGGTGGGCCGTTTATCTCACTGCCCTCCCAGCGCGGCAGGGACGGGAAATGGCGGAGTGTATGCCACCCGATGAACAACGAGTTCCGGAAGGAATTGCAGGAAAAGGTGCTGGAAGCGTATTTTGAGGAATAAGACCGTGGGGCTCTGCCCCACTACCCCTAAAACCGCAGGGCTTCGCCCCGCACCCCACAAGCCCTTTGAAAAGGGCTTGACCCCAAACTTTATTTTCCACCGCGCATTTGCGCGGTGGGTAACGGGTCAAGGGCTGAAAGCCCTTGCAGGGTGTGGGACAGAGTCCCACGGTTTTTTTGAAGCAGTAGTCAAAGGAGGTGTGATTTTTGTTTTACGATGTAGCTGTGAAATGGCGCACGCGAGTGCCGCAGTGGGTGTTTTGCCTTGCGCTCAGCCTGCTCCTGATATTCCTGTTTGCGGCGGACGTGTATGCCGCTGAAGCGGGCGGCGGGGATATGTGGGCGGTCGGCAAGGAGCTGATTGTCAACCTGTATAACAAGATTGCGGGGATTTCAACGGTGCTGGCGGCGTTGATGTCGGCGGTTGCGGTATTGGGCGCGAAGCTGTCGAATAACCAGCACAAAGTCGATCAGGCATGGGACTGGCTAAAACGCATCTGGATCGCATGGGCGATTATCAACGGCATTGGCGCGTTTATCGCCTATATCCAGCCGTTATTCAACAGTGTGCCAAAGATTGAAGGATTCTAAGTCGTGCTATACGTTTTCAAAAAAGGCAAAAGACCGTGGGGTGCCGCCCCACTACCCCGCAAGGGCTTCCAGCCCTTGACCCGTCTGCCATCGCATTTCATGCGATGGAAAGCATAAAAGTTTTATTTCTCGGAAAACGCAGTTTTCCGCAACAAAGTTTAGGATCGAACCCTTTTCAAAGGGTTTGCAGGGTGTGGGACAGAGTCCCACGGTCTTAAGATTTTCGAGAAAGGAGGCGTCGAAAATGCTGGAGCTGCTGTTCAAGGGGCTACTACAATGGCTGTTCGATATGGTAATCCACATCACCGAATACCTTGCGGATTCCCTTCTGGCGATTTTTACAATGGATCTCGCCTACTTTGAAACAGCCGTCCCAATCACGGGCGATATTTTCAATATCATTACCTGCCTTGGCTGGGCGCTTCTGCTTGGCAACCTCGTGTTCCAGTCTGCAAAAACGATGATGTCAGGGCTGGGCTTCGAGGGTGAGGCACCGCAATCGCTGTTTGCGCGGACGTTCGTAATGACGTTTTTCCTCGTGTTCTCCCGCCAGGTCTGCGACATTGGCTTAGGCATCACAAAGCGCGTGATGGAACTGCTGGAAACGCCGGAAACCGTACAAGTGCCGGAGCTGACGAAAATTACGTTCCATGTGCCGGGCGACGCGGGCTGGCTGCTTGCCATCATTGTGGGCGTGATACTGGTCGTGCAGATTATCAAGCTGTTTTTTGAAATCGGCGAGAGATACGTTGTCCTTGCGGTTCTGACGGTATTGTCCCCGCTCGCGTTCGCCATGGGCGGCAGCAAAAGCACAGCGGATATTTTCAAAGGCTGGGTGCGGATGTTCGGGAGTATGTGCCTGATGGTGATTTTGAGCCTGGTTTTCCTGAAATTCATGCTTTCGGCAATGTCTGTCGTTCCGACAGGCGCGGAAGTAATTCCCTGGACGATATTTGTCGTGGCGATTGCGAAAACGGGCAGGAAGATTGACGCGATGATCCAGCGCATCGGGCTGAATCCGGCTTCTACGGGCGACCCGTTGGGCGGCATTACCAGAATGCCCGGAATGCTGGCGTACCTTACCGTAAGGAGTGTGGCGCAGAACATCGGAAAATCTGTGTCGGCTTCTCACGGCGGCAGCCATGGGGCGAAGCGTTCCGGCGGGAACGGTACGCCGCCCCCTGTGCGTCCCGCGCCCGGCGGGAACTCCGCTGTACGCAGCTCTGCCGAGTATGAAAACAGCGCACAGTCTGCGGAACGCAGCATCATACAGGGAAATATGCAGGGAAGTCCGCAGGCGGCAGGAAACGGCACGTCCACCAGACAGCCTGCAACGCGCCCGCCTATGGGTACAGCCGCACAGAATACGGAGCGGAACGCACCGCAGGGAGCGCAGAACCATGCGTCTACCCAAACAACGTGGAACAGCGGAACAAACCGTGTTTCGGAAAGCAATCAAAGCCGTACTTCCACGCAGGCAAGGCAGACGGCAACGCCATCGGCGGCAAGGCCCGCTGTGCAGGGCAGAAATGCGGAAACTGCCGGAAGGGGCGGCATGGGTGGGACATCCGCAGGACGGGATTCTCATGTTTACAACAGTACAAATGCCAGTATCGGAACGGCTGGTGCGCAAAATAATCCTTCAAGTGTGCAGAACGGTACGCCTCAAACTGGCAGAAATACGGCGAATATCCCGTCTGTCCATACGCATACAGCGGACATTAGAAACGATGCAGTGCAACGCAATTCAGAAGCATCGGCGCACAATGAAACGGTTTCCGTCCGGCAGAGTGCGCCGCCAAACGGTGCGGACAGGCGGACGCCAGCGCAGAATACGGCAACTCCCCGTTCGCATCCGACGGCAGGAACGGCACAAACAAGGCCGCCTGCTGCCAGCAGGAACCCTGCAAAACCGTCAGAAAATACGAAGCAGACCCGCCCCGGTCACAGTAATCCGGCGCAAAGCGCAGAACCTGCAAACGCACACCCATTTGCACAGGCAGCTGGAAATGCTCCGGCGCGGCAATCCGGACAGTCAGCGGCAAATGCTGCGCATAACGAGTCCCGACCACAGCTGCGCATAGCGCCCGGAATGGAAAAACGGTATCCTGCGGCTGTTTCTCAGGCACAGACCGGAAACAAGCCTGTTCCGGAAGGAAATCAAGCGTCCCGAAAGGAAGCTATGCGCGGAACAGCGGTACAGAGTGTGGAGAGAGCTGGAAATATACGGCGTCCTTCTGATATGCCGCACAACCGGACAGGTGCGGGACAGACGCAGAACCCGTCTGCAAAACCCGCCCCGCCGCATGGCAGGGCAGATGCAGGGGGAAGGCAGGCACAGCAGAATCCATTACCAAAGCCGCCCCCGCCGCGCGGCAGGAACGGCAGGCAGGGAGATGATCGAAAATGAGCCAGAGAACCGGCATGGATGCCGCCATACATACGGCAGTAACGGCAAAAAAGGCGGCGGCAATCGCAAGAGCGGCGGCGGCCGCAGGTGCGAAAGGCGCGGCTTTGCAGGCGGCGAAAGAATACGCCCCCGCATTGGCGAAAGCCGTTTTCTGCCTGCTGATGCTTTCCGTCCTGATCCCGTTCCTGATTATCGCCGCAATCCCGAATATCTATTTCGGCTTTGACAGCAGTTCTTCCGGCGATATTACGGCAATGAACAGCCAGGCGAAGGCGGTCACGCGGTATTATCGGGAGTTTTTGGACTTCGACGAGGCAGAGATTGAAAAGCTGGTGGCGGAGCTGTCTGCGGGCTATGATGATGTGCAGGTCGAAAAGAATATCGGGAAACAGAACCAGTATTGGTTCATTGCCATTTGCTCCGTCGCGTACCAGCAGGATTTATTCTCGATGGACAGGGAAAGCATGAAGGAGCGTTTTTTCAAACGCTTCTTTTTTCATACCACCGAGGAGGAGTATACGCAGGGCGAAGGAGAGAACGTCAAAAAGCTGAAACGTCTGAAAATCAATGTCGAGGAAATGGAGCCTGATGCTTTGATGGAGGAACTTGGTTTCACAGAAGCGCAAAAGAACTGGGCGAAAACGATTTACGCGACCATCGCCGATGACCAGACGATTCGCCCCGGCGCGCCTGGCTATGTGCCGGGGGATTCTCTGAACGACTACGGAGAAATTCACTACAAGACGGGCAATACGGAGGTGGTTTATTACAATCAGGGCGATGCGCGCTGGGGCAACAAATTATACGGGAAATACGATACCATTCGGGTGGCGGGCTGCGGCCCGACGTCGCTGGCAATCGTGGTATCGACATTCACAGACAAGCAGATTGACCCCGGGCAGATGTCAGATTGGGCGTACAAAAACGGCTACCGATGCGAAGGCAGCGGAAGTTATCACAGTTTGATTCCGGAGGGCGCACGGCATTTCGGGTTAAAGGTCGAGGGCGCGACAATCTACGAAGGGCAGAAAATTGTGGACGCGCTGGCGGACGGGAAGCTGGTTGTTGCCATCATGGGGAAAGGGCATTTCACGACTTCGGGGCATTTCATCGTGCTGCGCGGCATCACGGACAGCGGGAAGATACTCGTCGCCGACCCCGCGAGCGTGAAGAAAAGCAATCAGGAGTGGGATTTGAACATTTTCTTAAATGAAGCGCGGCGGGGTGCGGCAGCGGGCGGGCCATTCTGGATTATTTCGCCTTAAAATGTTAAGACCGTGGGGTTCTGCCCCACCTCCCCGCAAGGGGTTTCACCCCTTGACTCGTCTGCCATCGCATTTCATGCGATGGAGAGAATAAAAAGTTTTATTCCTCGGAAAACGCAGTTTTCCGCAATAAAGTTTAGGGTCAAGCCCTTTTCAATAGGCACCGGAAAGAAGTCCGGACGCCGAAGGCGGCTTGCGGAGGTTTGGAGGCAGGGCCTCCAAGGTCTTAAAAAGTTGTTAGAAAGGAGGAATTTTTATCGAAACAGTATTTCGTAGGATTCGGCTGGACTGCCGGATCTATCTGCGGGAAATTTCGGATATTACCCATATCTCGCACCAGCGGCTCAGCCAAATCGAGCTGGGTCGGCATGGCTCGCTCCCGCGCGACCAGGAACTTTTTGCCGCCGCGCTGGAAACGGTTATCCGCCAGCGAAAAGCCGCACTGGAAAACGCGGAGTATATCTGTAAAAACGAAAGGGACACGCTCTTTCATGATACGGGAAAGGAGATAAAACATGAACCAGTATGTTATTCCGGCTAACTTTACAGACGCTGGGCGGCTATTCGGCATTTTTGAACTGCGCAACGGCATAGAAGCTACCGCGCTGTCCGTGCCGCTCTTGATGCTCTGCCTCTCGTGGCTGCCTTTTTCGCTGACAACAAACCTTATCGTCACGATGGTGCTTGTGATCCCCGTCGGCGGGTTTGCGCTGATAGGCATTAACGACGACTGCCTGACGCGGTTTTTGCACACATGGTTTCTATGGCGGCGGAAACGCGGCGTTATCTTCCATCGTGGGAGCAAACGCATGAAGAAAAGGAGGGCGAAACAATTTTATGAAGCTGAAAGATTTGATATTCGGCAGCCGCTCCGCGCCGGATAACGGCGGCCGGGCCGGGCATTACGCGGAAAGCGTGCAGGGCTGGCTGCCCGTTGCCGATATTCGGGACGGCGTTGTGATTACGAAGGACGGGAGGTTTGTGAAGCTGCTGGAGGTACTGCCGGTGAATTTCGCGCTGAAATCGCCAATGGAACAGCAGAACATCATTTATTATTTTTCCTCGTACCTGAAAATCGCGCCCGACCATATCCAGTTCCTTGCGGTGACGCAGAAAGCCGACATTGACGGGTATATCAAGCGGATGTGGCAGGCATATGAGGCGGAAGAAAATGAAAACTGCCGCACAATGGTAGCGGACAATATCGCGGAAATTGAATATTTAGCAGACAGGGAAGCACTGACAAGGCGTTTTTTTATTGCGATACAGTACGAACCACGCATGAAGGTACGCGGAAACACCGTTGACGGCATTATCCAGCGGCTGAACGATGAAGCGAACACCGCGCGGAATTATCTGGATTTATGCGGACTGGAAACGCTCCAGCCGGAATACAGCGACATATTCCTTGCCGAAACGCTTTACGGGCTGCTGAACCGGAGAACGTCGGGCATTGCGAAGTTGCCTTTACAGGTATTTTCCATGGTGGGCGAGATTTGTTAAAGAGAAAGACCTTGGGAACGCTGTCCCCAACACCCCTTAAAATCGCAGGGCTTCGCCCCGCACCCCACAAGCCCTTTGAAAAGGGTTCGATCCCAAACTTCATCGCGGAAAACTATGTTTTCCGAGGAAAAAATTTATTTCTTCCATCGCATGAAATGCGATGGCAAACGGGTCGAGGGGCGCAGAACGTCCAGTGGACGTTCGCCTTGCGCCGACCGTAGCGGAGCGGAGAAGAAAGCCCTTGCGGGGTCAGGCATTTTTGCCTTTGGCAAAAACGGGCTTTGCCCGCCCTGCATAGCAGGGTGCCAGAGGGCAGAGCCCCAAGGTCTTAAAAAAGGAGGGAATCATGAAGAAAAAAATAAACCGGAAACGCTTTTTTGGGAATGGGAGGAAGATGAAAAATGTGGAAACAGAAAAAACAGAACTTGCAGAAATACGGACGGCTGAAGCCTATACCGAACCAGAGGAAGCCCGGGCAGGCTGGTACCCGGAAACCGATTTTGCAGAGAAGGAAAATCCTGGAAAGATAAGGTTCCCTCGCAGAAGGGCGGCAGACGTGCCGGAGCTTTCGCCTCTGCATTCCGGCAGTACAGACATCGTGGATATTCTCACGCCGTCCTCCGTTGACCTCTGCCACAGGGACTATATCGTTGTGGACGGCGTATACTTCACTTATTTCTATCTGACGGGCTACGGCTACGCGTCCATAGTGGGCAACGGCTGGCTGAACCCGTTCGTAGAGGCGGGCGAGGGCATCAATGTCAGCTTTACGATCGACCGCCAGCCGAAGGACAAAATATTGTCTAAAATTTCACAGGCTACCATGATTAACCGTTCCCGTATGCGGGACGTGGGCGATACCCGTTCCGACTATGAGGAGCTGGACAGTGCCATTGGCGCGGGGCTGTACCTCAAGGAAGGCATGAACCGGTACAATGAAGATTTTTATTATATGCACACTATCATTGAGGTTTCCGCCGAAAACAGGGAACTGCTGGAACAGCGCGCCGCGGCGGTGCAGAACCTATGCGTTTCGCAGGATTTTTTCTGCAAGCGCGCGGACTACAAGCATGGGGAATGTTTCCTTTCCACTTTGCCGCTTTTGGGCATGGACGCGGACATGGAACGGAAGGCAAGGCGTAACGCCCTCACCTCCACTGTTGCGGCGGCGTTCCCCTTTTCCAGTTTTGAAATCTGCGACCAGTCCGGCATTATGCTGGGCATCAACCAGCATAACCGCTCGGTCTGCATCGTGGATATTTTCGACAGCCGGAAATATTCCAACGCAAACATGGCGGTCATGGGCATGAGCGGCGCGGGCAAGACATTCCTGCTCCAGCTGATGGCGCTGCGCTTTCGGGAACAGGGAATACAGGTGTTTATTATCGCCCCTCTGAAGGGGCATGAGTTCCGTCCGGCGTGCGAAGCCGTAGGCGGGAAATATATCAAGCTGTCGCCGTCCTCCAACGACTGCATCAACATCATGGAAATCCGGCGCATCAGTTTGGATACTGACGCGGAATTAGGCTCCAGCCGCGCGGATTCCCTGCTCGCGGACAAAATACAAAAGCTGCATATCTTCTTCCTGCTGCTCAAGCCCAACATCACCGATGAAGAACGGCATTACCTCGATACCGCGCTGATTGAGTGCTACGGGCAGAAGGGCATTACTTATGATAACGCCAGCCTGTTCGACCGGAACGGGACGTTCAAGGAAATGCCGACGCTGAAAGACCTCTATGCCCTGCTTTCCCAGCGTCCGGAGCTGAAAAGCCTGACATTGGCACTTTCCCGTTTCGTAACCGGCTCGGCAAGCAGGCTCGGGCAGGCAACGAACGTGGATTTGGGAAACAAATACATCGTGCTGGATATTTCGGAGATGGGGAAAGACCTGCTGCCGCTGGGAATGTTCCTCGCGCTGGATTCCTGCTGGGATAAGTGCAAGGAATCAAGGGCGCGGAAAAAAGTCATTATGCTGGACGAATTGTGGTGCCTGATTGGCGCGTCCTCCAATGCGATGGCGGCGGATTATGTGCTGGAAATTTTCAAAATCATACGCGGCTATGGCGGCGCGGCGGTCTGCGCGACACAGGATTTGAACGATTTTTTCGCACTGGAGGGCGGCAAGTACGGCAAGGCAATCATCAACAACAGCCGCCTGAAAGTCATTCTACCGCTGGAGGAGGAAGAAATCGGGCGCGTGCAGGAAGTAATGGGACTGTCCGACGAGGAGGCGGTGCAGATTAGCCGCAACAGCCGCGGTGAAGGGCTGTTTTGCGCCGGAAGGAACCGGATCAGCGTTTCCTTCCATGCGACGGAAAAGGAGAAATACCTGATTACGACCAGCCGCGAGGATTTGGAACAAAGGATTGGAGGGGAATAAAAATGGAAAAGGAACAAGGCATAAAAAAAGACCTGCTGGAAATCAGGAGCCTGCTGGGACAGGCAACGGCTGCGGCGGGAATCGCCATGCAGGGCTGGGAAAACAGGACTGCGCAGATGGAACGGCTGAACACCGCATTGGAACGCGCCGCCATTCTCTCGCGCAACGCTTTGGAGCTGGCGCGCCCCCATGTGGATTTCCCGCAGGAAGGAAAACCCGCGGCGCGGCAGAAAAATATCAGCGGCATGATACGGCTTCACGATATGGGCTGGCTGCATATCCGGCTGGAAACGCTCCTGCCGCACTGCCGGTTTCAAACGCCCGCGTATCTCAGCGATACGGTTGCCAGGCTGATGGACAGCCTTGGGGAAGGCGGCGCGAGATTACCTTATTTCAAGAAAGCCGTACTGGTAATTGACGAGCATTGCAGCTGCAAAAGCCGGACGGTTTACGACCAGGACAACAAGGGGTGGAAGGCGGTTTCCAACGTGCTCAAGGGGCGGCTCTTCCCGGACGACGACCAATTTTCGCTGGGCGTTGTGCTGGTGTCGACGGAAAGCGAAAAGGCGGAGTGCAACATTTACGTCCTGCCGGCTGATGACGCAGGGGAGTTTTTCGAGCTGCGGCGGGCAGGGCTGTTGTTTTAGAGAAAGACCAAAACCGTGGGACTCTGTCCCACGGTTTTGGGAGATTGGGGCGGCGCCCCAAGGTCTTTCAGTTTTGAAAGAAAATTTCAAGTCTGTACTGCCACGAATCTGGCTGTTTTTTTCAGGTATTTTTTTCCTTTCAAAAAATTGCCTGAAATTTTTCGCAAAGCCTTGGTTTCATCACGTTTCCGGAGGCGTTTTCAGAAAGCCGGAACGCGGAGGACAGACACCTACGCTTGGATGGTATTTTTTTTTGGAAGGAGGCACTTTTTTGATACTAACGGTTCGGGAATGGGAATTTCTTAAATTGCTTTGCTGGTGCAAGACAGTCCCGATTCCAGAAGATTGGTGCGGCGGGATTTACGACAAGACCATGGTTGCAGTTTTAGAATATCTCGGGCTTGTATGGTGCAGCCGGAACGGGAAATATATCCGCCCCCGTCCTTCCGCATACAGGCTCTTAGAAACGGAGGGCTGCCACTTCATCGGGGATGCGAAGCCACAGACGAACCAAAGGACACTTGACCGGCGCAATACTGCGGCAAGGGTATTGTTTACGTTTTATACAGCAGGCTCTAACGTATTCAAAGATCACGTTGGGGAGGTTCCCGACGGAGCTGTTTATCTCCCCTCTTTTGCTGCAAGGAGCGCAAACATCGGCAATCCTTTCGGCAGCACGAAGTTTTACGGGATATTCCAGACCACGGAAACACTGTACCTTGTGTTTTTCGTCGATGACGCGGGCATTTATTTCCAAAAGGAACTGACGCTGTTCCACAGCTACATCGACCGCAGCCCGATCCAGAAAACAGGGCTGATTTTTATGGGCGGTTCCACTTCGGAAATCGGGAACACCATCTTCCACGCGCACAGCCCGACGGAACAGGCTAAGAAAAAATACAATACGGACAGCTTTGGAAAGGTCTTTTCCGCCACTTCTTTGCCTGTGCATTTCGTCCCGATTGGCAGGGAAGGCGCGCAAATGCTCCGTTACATTGCCATGCCGCAGTACAGGGAACGGATGGCAAAGTTGATTTTACGGAGAAGCTACCAGCCGCCCTATGACGGACTGCCGGATACGGATGCAGTGCATTACCAGCCGCCGCACCTTCCGGCAGCAATCACGCTGGATATGGATATTAAACGCATCGACCGCGCGATTATAGCGGCAAAGGAGCAGGGATTTCCGAAAATTGTGCTGTATGCCCTGCCGGAACAGATGTCGTTTTTAAGGGAACATTACAAAGGTCAGGCAGACGTCATTATGGTCAATACGGCAGGGCTGGAAAAGGAACTTGGGGCGATGAGGGACGGGCAGGAAAAAACGGCTCCCTATTTTACAAAGGAAGGCAGGTGTATTGACGTTGCAGATTTCGCGGTTTGTCGAAAAAATAAAGCGTAAATGCGGGGAAAACGCCTGGAAAACCGGGACGCTTTGCGGCGTTGGGCTGTATGCCTACGGGCTTCTGATTAACTCCGTCCGCAACGGCATTGCCGCTACGTTCAGCCTTGGCGCGGACGCTCCGCCAAGGCTTATCGAATGGAGCCCGTTCCGGAATTTTGCCGCTATATTCACGCCGACAGGCTTCGGCATTTCCTTTTTCCTGCTGGCAATGGCGGTGCTCCTCAACAAACGCGGCAAGCCCTACCAGTTTTTATCGGGCTACCGCTTTGAGGAGGACAAGCGCGGCTTTGACATCTTGCCTGACGGCACGCATGGCACTTCCGGCTTTATGCGCCGCGCAGAGATGGGAAAGACGCTGGAATATGGCAAAATAGGCAGCCTTTCGGGGACGGTGCTGGGAAAGCTGGAGGACGGCTGGAACACAGAGTATATCTCGCCGAAAAAGGACAACGGCTTGAATGAACACATCATGGTTTTCGGCGCGTCCGGCGCGGGAAAATCGAGGGGCTTCGTCAAGCCGTTTATCCTGCAATGTATCAAGCGGCAGGAGAGCTTAGTCCTGGTCGATCCAAAGGGGGGTGCGACACGTTCCTGACTGAAAAGGTCAGGCGTGAAGCCGGAAAAGAAAGAAGATTGAAAGGAGCTTCTTAAAAAAAAGGTTTCATAGAACTGGTTATCCGACAGGTGGAATGAAGGGGTAACGCCCGGAAACGCCTGCTCTGATACTCCGAATGGCATGGACGCAGTCAAGGGCGGAAGTGTCATAAGCTCGGTGAAGTCGGCTGAGAGCGCATCCTAAAGACGCAGCTTTGCGGTACAGGAACGGCGAACCAGAGGTGGTCGAATGCGTGATAGGCCGGGAGTCCATGGTATCTATGGCTAGAATCCGCTGTGTTACAGCATGGCGGAGGCGTATTCTCGATTGTACGGGTCTAAATAGGGTATTGGTCTAACAGGCCAATCTCACCATCGCGTGAGGTCTGTGGGGGTAAGTAAAACTCGTCCTTTATGAAAGTCCCTGCGTCGTTACAGGCGGCGGCAAGCAGACAGGCTTATAGAGAAGGCCTAAGGATGCCGGAAACGGATAGGATAATCGGAACGTGGTAAGCCGGCAACGCGGAGAGCTTGGCCTCTGTGAAGCGGCGGCAGGGAAAATCTTCTGACATAACCTGCCCTTATGCCGGGGAATGTGGCGGCACAGTACCGATGAAGCGGAGCTAACAAAGCCGTGGAGGGATAGCCGCCAGTCAGTGTTTTACATTAAATCAATTTTACAGTTCAAATGAAAAATTCATTCTGCATAAGGTTCGAGTATGACTAAGAGAGGTAAAACCAAAAGAAAATGGAGTGAGCCGACTTATGGCAGCCAAAAGACCGAGGAAAAAGCAGATACTTAGGAACAATGAGTATTACAACACCCAAGAGATATTTGACAGGCTATATCAGCAAAGCCAAAACGGCAGGGTCTTTACACGCCTGATGGAACTGGTCACCAGCGAACAAAATATCCTGCTGGCATACCGTGCTGTCAAAAAGAACAAAGGGAGCAAGACGAAAGGCGTAAATGCAACAACCATCATGGATATAGGTGAAAAACAGCCGGAAGAGCTGGTTGCCTATGTGCGGAAAAGGCTGGAGAATTTCCAGCCCCATGCAGTGCGTCGGGTAGAAATCCCCAAACCAGATGGGCGCATGCGTCCATTGGGCATCCCTGCCATGGAAGACCGCATCATCCAGCAGTGCATCAAACAGGTATTGGAGCCAATCTGTGAAGCAAAGTTTTACAAACACAGCTATGGTTTCCGGCCTAACAGAAGCGCACATCATGCAGTTGCAAGAGCGATGTTCCTTGCAAATCGGGCAGGCTGCCACTTCGTGGTGGATATTGATATCAAGGGATTTTTTGACAATGTCAGCCACGGGAAGCTGCTGAAACAGCTCTGGACGCTGGGGATACGGGATAAACGATTGCTCTGTGTGCTTTCCAAAATGCTGAAAGCCCCCATACAGGGCGAAGGGATACCGGAAAAAGGCGTACCGCAGGGCGGCATCCTCAGCCCGTTGCTGGCGAATGTCGTGCTGAACGAATTGGATTGGTGGATTGCCAGCCAGTGGGAGGAATTCCCTTTGCGGCAGAGGTACCAAAGCCGCCCGTATTATAAGGGAAAAGGAACACTCAAGCGCGTATTCTTAGTACGGTATGCGGATGACTTCAAGCTGTTCTGCAAGGCAAGGAACGATGCGGAACAGCTGTTTGAAGCGACAAAGCTGTGGCTGGGGGAACGCCTTGGATTAGAAATAAGCCCTGAAAAATCCAGGATAGTCAATCTAAAAAAGGGATATTCAGAATTTCTTGGCTTCAAGCTGAAACTCCGTCCGAAAAGCGGAAAATGGGTGCTGAAATCTCATATGACAGACAAGGCGCAGAAAAAGTGTAAGGAAACGATACGGAACGCCATTGGGCTGATTGGCCGAAAGCCAAACCAATGGAGCGTCATGCGGTTCAATGCGGCAGTGCTGGGACTGCATGAATACTACAAAGTTGCAACGAACGTATACATCGACTTTGACAGAATTGCTTTCGACGTCAGAAAAGCATTATTATGCAGAACGAAAAGCCACCGGAACAAAACCGGCCTGCAGAGCAAGGCATTTCAGAAATTTTACGGTGAATTTACCGGGAAGATATTTTATGTCGCAAAACTGGCACTATATCCTGTGAACGGCGTGAAGACTTCGCCGCCTATGTGTTTTTCACAGGAAATTTGTAATTATACAGAACGCGGGCGGGCAAAAATCCATGAGATGCAGAAAGCAATCAGCCCTTATATACTGCAAAAACTTATGGAACACCCCATACAGGGGCAAAGCACGGAATTAAATGATAACCGTATTTCCCTGTATATCGCCCAGCGCGGAAAGTGCGCAGTATGCAAAGAACCTTTGGTACTTGGGAATATGGCAGTCCACCATATTCTGCCGAGAGCCGGAGGCGGAAAAGACGATTATGCCAACCTAATCCTTGTCACGGGCGAGGTTCACCGTCTTATCCACGCGACAGACCCTGAAATCATCGAGAAATACCTTGAAAAATTGAAATGCTGCAATCTGGACTGGAACAAGCTCAACAAGCTTCGGGTATTGGCTGGCAACTGTAAAATCGAAAATAGGTAAACATTGATGGGGCGCCGTGTGATGGGAAACTGTCGCGCACGGTGCTAAGCGGGGGAAAAGCCGGAGATTATTTCAAACGCTTACCTATCGCAAAAATTTTTTGAAAGCATGTCGGAACTGCTGAAAAACAAGGGCTATGAAGTCAGGGCGTTCAACCTTCTGGATATGGTAAATTCTGACGGCTGGAATGTCATGGCTGACATCGAAACGGACAAAAGCCTTGTGCAGTCCATGGCGGAAATCATTATCCGTAATACGTCCAACGCCAACGAGCGGCAGGATTTCTGGGAAAAGGCGGAAATGAATCTGTTCATGGCTCTGATCCATTATGTGCAAGGCTTGAAAATCCCTGGCACAGACAAGCCTTTGCCCATCGAAGAGCGCAGCCTTGGCACGATTTACAAAATGCTTGCGGGAGATTCCTTTGCCGACATCGAGCAGGCAATGGCAGACCTGCCCAACAGCCACCCCGCGAAAGCCCCTTACGGCATTTTCCGGCTTGCAAACCGCCAGATTTGGGGGAATATCGCCATCGGTCTTGGCAACCGCTTAGGCGTGTTCCAGAACGACCTTGTTGATAAAGTTACGAAATATGACGAAATTGATTTGGAACTGCCCGGAAGAAAGCCCTGCGCCTACTTCTGCATCATTTCCGACTCCGACAGCTCACTGGAATTTCTAAGCTCGCTTTTTTTTTCGACCCTTTTTGTGCGGCTGACGAATTATGCCCGCCGCCACGGGAAGAACGGCAGGCTGCCGGTGAAGGTCAACGTATGCTTAGACGAGTTTTGTAACATCGGCAAAATTCTGGATTTCAAAAAGCTGATTTCGACCGTCCGCAGCCGCGGCATCAACTGCCAGGTCATTGTGCAGAGCGTTGCACAGCTTTCTGACCGCTATGAAAAAAAGGAATGGGAAGAGCTGGTGGGTAATTGCGACGTTCAGTTATTCCTCGGCTGCAACGACAACATGACTGCTGAGTACATATCCGGCAAATGCGGCATGGTGACGATTGGGCTGACGAATAACCAGATGCCCGTCACGCCGCTGTTTTCGCCCGTGCTGAACACGACAAGGCCGTATACCCAGACGCGGAGCAATACGCAACGTGCGCTGATGCTGCCGGATGAAACGCTGCGCCTGCCGAACGACCAGTGCATCGTGCTGCTGCGCGGGCAGAAGCCCCTGCTCCTGCACAAGATTATTCCAGACGAACTGCCGCTGTTCCGTGAGCTTGTCCCTGTAAAAATCACAGACTATGTGCCGGAGTGGCGGAAACGGGAGGAACAGGAGAAGGCGGAGCAGGAAAAGAAACAGGAAGAAAAGAAAGCGCAGGGAAAAGTGGATTTGCATAAGGAAGATGCGCCGCCGAAATCTGAGAACTGCCCGCCGTCCGGCTCTGTGCGGTACGGTTTTGAGGACAAAACGCCGGAGCCGCAGCACAAAGATGATACGAAATGCGACACAGGATATGATACGACTATTTCAAAAAACCCGCCAATTTCTGACGAGTACGCGCCCTATCTGATGGATGAGGTCAGTCCGGCGGAAATCATGGGACAGGAATACAAGGAGGAGAAGCGATGAAACAGGAAGAACGGAACGACCGCCCCGATTACGGGTTAATGAAGCAAAGTGATGTTGTGCAGTTTTATCACCTGCAATTCCCGCGCTGGCTGCTGGAGGACAGGCGGTATATGCCCCTCGGCATTGAGGCGAAATTTGTCTATATGCTGCTGTTCAACCGTTTCCAGCTTTCCAAGCATAATGGCTGGATCAACGGCGAGGGCGAGGTTTATGTGATTTATACTAGGCGTGAACTGGCGGAAAAGCTGGGCGTCAATGAGAAGCGCGTTTCTGCGGCAATGAACGAATTGAAAGAATATAAGCTCATTTGGGAGAAACGTTGCGGGCGCGGGTTTGCCAACCAGATTTACCTTGCCAGCGTGGAGATTTCCGAAACGGACGCAATGGAATCCTTCGGCGGCCCGCTCGACCCCCTGCCGGAAGAAACAAGAACCGCCGAATTGGCGGGTCTTGATGGGGAAGAAACTGTGGACAATGCTGTGGATAACAGTGAGGTTCCTGTCGGCAAAAAAGATTTTCCTGTGCAAAAGCAGGAAGAAAGTGTGGATAACATGGAAAAATCTGTGGATAAAGAGGAAAACCACGGGGAGAATCTGCCCCGAAATCCGTCAGAACCGCCGGAACGGGAGTTCAAGAACCGTCAAAACGGCGGTTCTAAAACCGCCAAATCGGGAGTTCAAGAACCGCCGAATCCGCCGCCTAGTATAATAGATAAAAGAGAAATAGAGAATAGTGTAATAGAAAGTCAGTCAAAGTCAATGTCTGTGACGGGACGGGACGCTGACGCCAGGGAGATACGGCGGTTGGTTACGCAGTCCGGCGTGAACTTCCTGCCGGAGAAGCAGGCGGAGGTGATGCGGCAGGCAATCGAGCGGCTGTATTACACGCAGAATCTAAAAATCGGCGATGCGGTTTACCCGAACGAGTACATACGCCAGAACTTAGAGAAACTGGATTACCACGTTTTGCAGGCGGCAATCGGGAAAATCACCAGCAATACCGACCGGAAAATCCGCAACAGCAGTGCGTATATCGTTGCAGTGCTGTTCAACTCCATCATGGAAACGGGAAGCGACCTGATGGTTGACCCATATCTGAATTTTCTCAGGCAGAACGGGAAAGGGGGAGGTTGATATGCTGACAGTGCCGCAGGCGGGGATACTGGAACTGCTGGGCGAGCTGGGCTGCCTGCGCAAGCGGCATATCGGGCAGTTTGCCGCGGCAAAGTATGGCTCCCGTCCGGAACACGTCGCGCGTATGCTGGCGCAGCTCGCCACGATGGGGAAAGTGCAGGCGGATGATGATTTTGTCATGCTGCCTGGCAGGAAACCCGATTTTGACGTCATTCGTGCCGTTGATGTGGCAATGGCACTGACGGGCGGGAAAATGGATTTTGCCGCGAAAGGCGGGAAGAGCTTCACGCTGGTGTTTTCGGCACAGGGGCGGACGTTTGGCGTGGCGATGGTCGGTGAGGGCATGGAGTACATCGCACCGATGCGCCTGCGGGCAGACGCGAAGCTACTGACGGTCATTTTCGTCCTGAATAGCACGGAGCAGCGGAAATACATACAGGCGCCGGAGAACTGCTATTTCGCCGTGCAAAAAGAAAATGGCGAGTACCAATTTTTCAAGTAAACGACTAAACACAAAAGACCTTGGGACGCTGTCCCAAACCCTGCAAGCCCTTTGAAAAGGGCTTGACCCTAAACTTTATTTTCCGCCGCATATGTAGCGGGCTTTTAGCCCGCTGCTGCGGCGGCAGAAGGGCCAAGGGCTGAGAGCCCTTGCGGGGAGGCGGGGCAGAGCCCCGCGGTCTTAAACAAGGAGGAATTTTATGGAGAAAAATATGTCTTTTTACGACGTGGACTATAACGAAATGGATAGGGATTTGTCGCCGGAACAACAGAGGGAATGGACGTCGATTTATGCGTCCTATCGCTCCAGGACACCGCTGACAGGTACGGTGATCGGCGTGGAGTCGCACCGGCTTGCTGTGCGCAATCCCGAAACAGGCGAAACCGAGGCCCGCGAGATCCAGTGTCTTGTGCTGATGGATTTCAGGGTAAAGGTCATTATCCCCGCGCCGGAAATCTGGTATAACGCCGATGTGCCCATGCCGGAGTATGTTGTGCGCAGAATGGTCGGGGCAAAGGTGGATTATGTCATTACGAACGTGGACAGGGAGGGCGAGTGCGCGATTGCGTCCCGCCGCATGGCACTGGGCTATGCCCGCAACCGCTTCTTCCGCGACAGGCAGAAAAACGAGGCGGGCAGGATTCTGCAATGTAATGTGCTGGTTGTCGGCCCCAAACGGATTCTGGTGGAATGCAACGGCTTCGATATTTCTATCCGCAACCGCGAGCTGAGCTATACGGCGATTGCCGATCTACGGGAGGAATATAAGCCCGGACAGGAGATTTCCGCAAGGCTGAAAGCCTCAGACCAACAAGCAGGCACGATTGAAATTTCCGTGAAGGAAGTGAACCCCAACCCGTTTTATGGCGCGGAAAAACGTCACCCTGTCGGGTCTACGCGGAAAGCGGTCATCAGCGGCACCTATGCGGGCGGCGTGTTCTGTCGGCTGTCTGACGATACGACCTGTATGTGCCTCTATTCGCCAAATTATTTCAAGGAGGAGTTTTATATTGGGGATTCGGTGCTGATTTCCATTTCAAGGTATGATAACGGGAAAAAGCAGGTATATGGGAAGATATTGTCGAAATTGTGATTTTTGCTAAGAGGTTGTAATTCCCCAATTTTTTTATGACAAAAACTGCCAAAGTATGATATAATAAGTGTCAGGCAGAGGAAACGGCGAAAGCGGTTGGCCATCAAATGGAGAGGAGGTAGAAAAACCAACTCGAAAGGAGGTGGCGTTTATGATGATAAAGATAGAGCTTAACTTTAAGCTACATAAACTATCCATTATCATAAAAAAAGACCGCTCCGCTGACACCGGAACGGTCAAGGCTACTAAATAGTAGCTAGACACAGTTAGGTCAACCGCTTTAAACGGTTGTTTCCTCTGCTCTTATTATATTACGGAATGGAAGCAAATGCAAGCCCCAAATAAAAGCCTGTGGAAAATTTTCGCCAAGGAGTATGTCGGTTCCTTTCACGGTGCAATAAGAAAGCAGTGTATTCCCGCCCTTAATCCGTTTCAAACAGCCCTTCAAACAGTTCTCCCTCCAATTCCTTAATATCATCAAAATATATTTCATTTCCGTCTGCCAGGACAAGCCGCCCGTCATGTACATCAACCTTTTTGACGTGTCCAGTCACTTTCACATATTGCCCGCCCTGTTTTTTCATATCCGGTACAAAATGCATGACGGTAATTTCCGGCTGCTCCCGCTGTTGTCTATGCAAAAGATGGAGTTTCTGCCCGATAGCAGTTTTTGCTTCTTCATGAAGTTCATGCTTTTCCTCTGTCAACCGAGCTGACTCCCATATTGCCGCACGATGGCCGGTCAGGGCGGCAAAGGGCGAGAACTGCGCCGCCCGTTTCTCCATCGGCATATGCGGATATTTGCCGGAATCCGGGCGGGAAAGATGGATAATGTCTGCATATGGATTGCCGCTATCTGTATTTTTCATGAATAAGCTCCCCCTTTTCACGCTCTATGCCCGCCAATTTGGCTGTTGCGGTTTTTCGCCGTCGCGCCTTCCTCAAGGCTGCTGGCGCGCAGGACGGCGTTCTTTCCATATTTCTGCCGGATGCTGAGCATGGCAAGCTGCGCTTTCCGTTCGCGTTCCAGCAGTTTGTCCTCTTCCTCTTTTTGCACCTGCTCCGCGGCAATGTCTGTGAATAAGTCCAGCTGCTGCGCAGAATGTCTTTTTTCGGCTTCTTTTTCCTCTATGACGTGGGCGGCTTCTATTGTAATACGCCGGATCAAAAGTTTTTTGTCAACCGTCCGGTCAAAAATGGCTAAGGCAGCGTCTGTAATCAGCTTTGCCGAGGAGGTATATCTGCCGATATGTTCCGTCCCATGTGCATGAACCGGAACTTTCCGCCCATAAAAATCTGTTTTCACTTTTCCCTTATAATGCTTCCGGATGGCGTTATCTTCAAGGTTCTGCCTGTCAAAGCCGATTGTCAATGTAATCTGGTCTGTCACCAGACCTTTTTCCAGTAAGTCAAAAGCAAGAAGATCCGCCATTTCCCTTACAACCAATCTTGCGTGTACGGAGTCATACGGGCATTGCAGAACCTGCCCCGAAGAAATGCTGTTATCCTGCGGTTTATAGGCATGGATTGCCGCTATCGTACACGGCTCAATCCCCCATGCATGGTCTATCAGCAGTTCCGCGTTCACGCCAAACAGTTTATAAAGCAGCTTTTCACTATGGAACGCACCGTCTTTGCCAAGAGAACAGCGCGCAATATCTCCCATAGTATACATGCCGTATTCTTCCAGTTTTTTTGCGTACCCCCTGCCGATCCGCCAGAAATCCGTAAGTGGGCGGTGATCCCAGAGCAAATGACGGTACCGCATTTCGTCCAGTTCCGCGATTCGCGTACCATTTTCATCTGGTTCAGCGTGTTTTGCCACAATGTCCATCGCGACTTTGGCAAGATAAAGGTTCGTGCCAATGCCGACCGTTGTAATAATGCCGGTCGTTTTCTGGACGTCGCGTACAATTTTTACGGCAAGCTCGCGAGCCGACAGCTTATAAAATCCAAGGTAGTCTGTAATATCTATGAATACCTCGTCTATGGAATAGACGTGAATGTCCTTTGCCTCCACATATTTCAAATAAACATGGTAAATGTCTGCGCTGCACCGTATGTAGTATGCCATACGGGGAAGAGCCACGATATAATCCAGTTCCAGTTCCGGCGATGCCGCCAACTCCCTGGCGTCACACGATTTTCCTGTAAAAGTGTGGTTCGGAGTGCGGGACAGGCGTTCCCTGTTCACATCCCTGACCTTCCGTACCACTTCAAACAGCCGCGGCCTGCCCGGTATGCCACACGCTTTCAGGGAGGGAGAAACGGCAAGGCATATCGTTTTATCCGTCCGGCTTTCATCTGCAACAACAAGGTTCGTAGCCATCGGGTCTAGCCCGCGTTCCAGGCACTCCACGGAAGCGTAAAACGATTTGCAGTCGATTGCGATATAGGTACGCCCGTTATTTTCCATTTTGTCCCCTCCAATCCAGAAATTTTGTTCTCATCAAAAAGGAACTATTGTTCGTATTTATTGTAATTTTATTTTTTACTCACGTCAAGAGGAATTTTCTGTATTTTGGGATTTATGTGGAAATTTGAAAAGCCGCATAAAAAACCCTGCACACGGCAGGGCAGCATATTTCATTTAATCGCGGAATACGAGGAGTTTTGATGGGTCGGTTTCTAAAAGAGCAAATATATTTATTACTTTCCAAGATATGTCAATTTTTCTCTTGAAATATATAGAAAATGGCAGGGTTATTATTTTGCCCTGCCAAGTTTATTGAGTTCTGTGGAATGAGTAGTTACGACCTTTTTCACAATGTCAACATCAAATTTGACAATTTCCATATCTTTTGATAAAGAATGGACTTCTTCAGAAATTTCAGGTACAGATTGGAAACCCTCTGCAAGAAGCTGAATTTTTTTGTTAGTGACATTTTCCTGTGTCGTTTCAATTCTGGTAACAGTATTTTCAACAGAGGATACACGGGTTTTCAAATCATTGACATCATCTTTCAGTGTATTGACATCATCTTTCAGTGTATTGACATCGCTTTTCAGTATGCTGACATCATCTTTTACAATGCCAATGTCGTTTTTTAAGTCCAAAAATAATTCTTGTACAACATTGATGATTTCCTTTGTTTCGTCTGTCATAAAATATCCCCCCATGGTTATATTTTCTTATCTATTTTTGCATACAGAATAAAAATCTGGTTAAGGAATGTTTCAACTGCTGCAAATTGGTCTGGTGTCAACCGTTCCAGCCTATCTGAAAGATATGCAACATTGTTTTTTCCTTTATCCCCGAATAGGATAGAATCGCTGGAAATTGAGAGTTTCTCACAAATCCTTTTTAATGTTGATACAGTAATGCCAGCGATACCTCTTTCTATATCAGAAACATTTTTTGTGCCAAGTGAAACAAGTTCTCCAAATTGTTCCTGCGTTAAACCCGCCCGTTCCCTTGCGACCCTTATTTCACCACCAATTTGAATGTTTATGGGTTTTTTCTCTCTCATATTCTTCTCCGCATCATAATTAAATTCTATGTTTCACTATTAGTTTATGTCATAGCGGTGTTGACATGAACACATTTATACTATTATAATTTTAGGTGGCGTTGCTATGATATTTTGAGAAACAACAATATTTTCACCAATAAAAAGAAGAATATAAATTGAAAGGTAAAGTATTTTTTACCAGTAAGGACGGCTTTAATGGACAATGAAAAACAATCCTGCTGTTTCACAGGGCATAGGGAGATACCATCAAAGATTAGGCTGCCCCTCGAAGGCATACTAAAAAGGGAAATCATAGGGTTGGCGGCAGCGGGCGTCAGAAATTTTTACTGCGGCGGCGCAGTGGGCTTTGACATATTAGCGGGGAAAGCGGTTCTTGGGTTAAGGGAGGGGCATGGCCTCCGGCTCATCATGGCAATTCCGCACAGGGGGCAAAGCAGGTATTTCACCAGATGGCAAAAGCAGGAATACGACCAGCTGGTTTCCCTTGCCGACGAAACAGTCTGTCTTTCCGAGCATTACTATAAAGGCTGTATGCACGCAAGGAACCGTTTTATGGTTGACAACAGCAGGCATTGTATCTGCTATTTGAATGGAAATACGGGCGGCACGGCATATACGGTCAGATATGCCGAAAAACAGGCCCTGCATATCGTCAACCTTGCAGGCCATTTTAATTTATAGGAGGATATGATGGAGAAAAAATCGAATATTTGTAAGGCGGAATTAAATATCATGGAAGTCTTGTGGACGCAGGGAGAGATGCCGGCCGGCCGTTTATATCGCATTTTGCAGGATAAAATTAAATGGAAAAAAAGCACGACTTATACCGTGCTGGGGAAATGTATTGAGAAAGGCTTCGTAGAGCGTATAGACCCGCGTTATGTCTGCCGCGCCTTGGTGAGCCGGAAAGAGATAGAGCACAGGGCGATTGAAGAAACCGCAGATTTGTATTTTGGGGGTTCAAAAATATCCCTTTTCTCTCTTTTCTTAAAAAATGCAGGCTTAACAGCTGAGGAGATTCAAACTTTGGAAGACATGCTGGAGCATAGAAATGAAGATATTCCCTCACTTGCATAACTGCAACTGTAAAAAGAAATTCATCTATGCTATAATAAAACTGTAAGACAGGTCAGCGTATTTCAGGTCAGAGTAACGGTTGAGGGATTTTGGTATCCCGAAGCCAGTAAAGGAGCTATCAGGCTCGTATGCCTGACACAAACACAATTTTATAAAATAGGCGTTTGACAGGAAGTGCAAACAAAAAAATTCTACATTCCTTCGTCAGACAGCCTGAAAACCGTAAATTCTATTTCTAATTTTCAAGAGATGCGAATTTGCGGTTTTTTTATTTCTAAAAAAGGAGGCGGATAAACAGAAATTTCAGAAGTAACCACGAAAGCTGAGCAAAAGGAGGACAACATGGCACATTTATTAGAGAAGCAGCAGGAAATGAACTACTACGAACGGCAGGCGGAACGCCTGCGGTTAAACAACATGAACCGTGAAGAAATCGCGGCATTCAGCGCGATACACGCGGAAACATGGCTTGGACGTGTCGGTTTTCATGGCGAGGAGAAAGAGTTGGTAGAATCTGGCAGGAAATCGCCGTTGGCATGGTATGACGGCGGCACGGTTCATGACTGGCAGTACGATTTTTGTATCCCCGCAAACGACAGCGAAATGCTGGAGCTGATCCGGAAATGGAACAGCGGAGGACGAAACATGGACACATTCAACCGGATTTATGACCGCGTGCAGGAGCTGGGCGGGCTGTACCTGATCTGGCACTGAAACGGGAGCAACATTGGAGCAGCGAAGGAGGTTTTAGCATGAAGGACATGAACAGTATGAAAATATTGGTTGTAGAGCCAGGGAAACACCCGTATGAGAAGGAAATCAAGGGCGAGTTAAAGGAAATGCAGGAAATCGTTGGCGGTACCATACAGGCGGTTTACCCGTTCCCGGAAAAAATCGGGCTCGTCTGCAACGACGAAGGGATAATACTCGGTCTGCCGTTCAACCGCGAAATAAAAGAGGATTACGGCATCTTTGGGACGTTTTTTATCTGCGGGCTGGGCAGTGAGAGTTTCGCTTCCCTTCCGAAAAAACTGGTGGATAAATATAAACGGCGTTTCTATTCCCCGCAAATCTATACGACAAGCGGCGTATACAACGTCCCGCCGGAACGTTGCCGCATGCTGATGGAAAAACGGGGGAATGTCGCATGAAGCAAGAAGATTACAAGCCAAAGCTATGGGATTTAACGTACCGTGACATTGACAGGGATATAAGCCTGACAACGTATGCGGACACGGTGGTGTACGACAATGAAAACGGGATACAACGGCTTGTCGCTGTGCGCTTCGGAGGCTATCCGGAGCAGGTACACGCGATGTCTGACGTCATTTACGGGGGCGGCCAGGTCGTAATGGAAATGGAAGACAGCCGCATTTACCTCAGCGGGCAGACAAAACAGTACAGACGTTTATACACAAACGACGGGCTGTATACGGAAGCTGTCCTGATGCTGGAAGGAAACAGAAGCATTATGGACACTGGCGGAGAGTACGGAAATACGGATAAAAACCCGCCCTTGCAGCCGATTTATCTCTACTGCGAAAGGGACAGCACCGACAGCCTGTTTGAGGAAATCGACAAGGTGGTTTCCGTTCCCCTGATTCCGGAATTTCGGGATTATCTGATTGAAGAATTGAAGGCGCGGAGGCTTTTAGCAAGGCTGGAAGTCCTGTCTGTCAATCCATCATTTGACGCATGGCGGCTCATGCTGTCCATGGGCGAAAAGGAGGTCATTTCTGTTGTGGAATACGGGCTGGAAACGGGGCGGATTTCTATACCGAATGGACGTGCAAAAACAGGCGCGTTTGAAAACATCACATCGGTATCCACCTATCTGAACCAGTTCGGTAAAACCATTGCGGACAGGATACAGAAGCAGTTCCACCCGCTGTTTGACCCGTCAAAAGAACAGGTTTCCAAAGAAATCATGGCAGTCAATGCTGACATTCAGAAACACGCGGGTTATCCGCTGTATGATGCGCAGCTTGCGGTTGCGGAAAGCATTGTGCGGAGCCTGCGGCGGAACAAGGCCGCGCTCTGCATCGCGGAATGCGGCACCGGAAAAACAAAAATCGGTTTGACCGCTCTGCGCGCTTACCAGTCGCGGAAGGAAGGAAAGCAATTCAACATCGTCCTCTGCCCCGCGCATCTGCCGAAAAAATGGCTGCGGGAGATTGCGGAAACGGCACCGGACGCGATCGCCGCACAGGTAAAAACAGTCGGCGGGCTGCAAAAGGCGTACAGCCTCTTTTTACAGCAGGACAAGGACTGCTATGTCGTAATCACGAAAGAAAAGGCGAGGGACGGTTATATGCGCCGCCCTGCTGTCCTTTACAACAAAAGGAAACGCGCTTTCCTCTGCCCCGACTGCGGCAGTCCGGTGATGGAAGATATATTCAATGAGGGTATTAAATGCGAAACAGAAGCGAGCCAGTTTTTCTTCCAGAAAGAGAATAAGAAAAACCACAAGTGCAGAAACTGCGGCGGCGTGCTTTGGACGGTGCAGGAAACGGAACGGCAGAGCCAGTGGGTGAAAATAGCGAATTACGGCTATGTTTACCGGACACTGGCGCGGCAGCATTTAGACTTGATTGCAAAGAAGGTAATGCTGAAAAGTATGCGGAGCAAAAAAGAGCCGGTATTCCCGAAGGAATACTACGATATTAAGGTGATTGCGGATAATCCGGACGTCATCGTAAAGCCTGTCGGGGCGCGGCGGCAGTGTTCGCTTTCCGCGTACATCAGCAAAAAAATGCGCGGACAGGTAAACGGGCTGATTATCGACGAATTGCAGGATTACAACAACAACAGCGGCCAGGGCGACGCGATGAACGACCTGCTTGGCTGTGCGAAACGTGCAATCGGGCTGACAGGGACGCTGATCAATGGTTATTCACAGGGCATTTTTTACCTGCTTTACCGCGTTTCCCCGCGCCTGATGCAGATAGACGATAAAATGTATACCGCCACAAAGAAATTTAACGATGAGTACGGCGTGACTGAAACTGTATATGAGGCTGACTCAGAGGAGTACCGCTCGAACCGCAGGACGGTGAATCGCAAACTGCGGGAAAAGCAGCTCCCCGGCGTGTCGCCCCTGGTGTATTCCCGTTTCCTGATGAATAACGCAGTGTTCCTTTCTCTGAATGATATGGGGAAACAGCTTCCGGAATATGAGGAAATCCCTGTGGAGCTTGAACTGCCGGCGGATGTTTTTGCGGAGTACAAGCGCATTGAGGATAGGTTTGTAGACGTCATGAAGTACCATCGGGATATTGCCCAGAGGGTGATGTCGGCGTTTATGAGCCTGCTGACGGTATACCCCGACCAGCCTTACGATATGCGGCCGGTACTGGAACCTGTCGCTGAAACGGAGCTTATTCAGCCGGAGGATACTTTTTCGCCGGAGGAATTAAACGCGAAGGACGTCTGGCTTTTGCAGAAAGTCAGGGAAAAGATTGCAAAGCGGGAACGTGTCGTGGTCTATACAAGCTGGGTGCGGATTGACACACAGGATCGTCTGGAAAAGATGTTCCGCGACAACGGCATCAGCGTTGCCGTCCTGCGTTCGACCGTCCCTACCGCAAAGCGGGAGGAATGGATACAAACGCAGGTTGGAAAAGGCGTGCGCGTGCTGATTACGAACCCCCAGCTTTTGGAAACAGGGCTAGACCTGAACGATTTTACAACGCTCATCTACTACAATATCAGCTATAAGCTGTTCACGCTGCGGCAGTCCTCGCGGCGTTCGTGGCGCATCAACCAGAAGGCCCCAAGGATAGAAGTCTATTTCTTGTATTTCAAAGATGTCATGCAGCATCGGGCGATACGCCTGATGGCGTCAAAGCTGGCGGTCGCGGGCATCATAGAGGGCAACCTGACTGACGAGGGGCTTGCCGCCATGAGCGAATGCCAGGATTTGACGACGCTTCTGGCGCAGGAGCTGACGCAGGGCTTGAAAAATGAGGCCGGAGAGCTGGGCGGCATGTTCAAAAAAATGTCGTTCCTCAAACCGGAAGAGGAAAAAGATACGGTCGAGGGCGAGTGTACTTTACTGGAAACGGCAGAAGCCAGCGAACCGGAAAGCGAAGAAACAGAGCCGGAAATCGGCATAGACGAAACAGACGGCATGATAAAGACCGGCAGTACGGATATTTCCTTTGTGAAACCCAAAAGCAGGGCAAAGAAAAAGGCTGCCATACTGGAAAACCAGCTGTCTTTGTTTGATTTTTTGGAACTGACAGCATGATTACCGAAGGAATATGGAAGGGAGCAGGAAATATGCAGAGCGAAATGACAGTGATTGACTTAACGGACGAAAACACGCTGAGGAAATTTTTAAGCGAGTGCAGGAGCATGGAACAGGAGGAACCACAGGCGGAACCGCCGTTCCAGTTTGAAAACCAGCTTTCGTTGTTTGATGCAATGCAGCAATGAGAAAAGAAAAAGACCGTGGGGCACTGCCCCAAGGTCTTAACAGGAGGTGCGGCATGAAATTTGAAATGGAACAAAGCGTTTTGGCGGAAATGGCAGGAAAAGTGAAGAAAATCGTTAATAACAGCATATCCGCTGAGATTTTGCGCGGCGTATATCTGGAGTGCGACGAGGAGAAACAGGAGGTGTCCATGATTGGAACGGACATAGATATGTCCATTTTCCTGAAGGAAAAAGCGGATGTCCGGGAAAGCGGGCGTATCGTGCTGGACGCAAGGCTGCTGTTTGATATTATCTCCCACGCGCCCGATGGACGGGTACGTTTCCTTATGAACCGCCAAAAGAGCATGGTGAGGATAAAAACGGAAAAAACCGTTTACGACATTATTTTCTTTGATGCAAAGAATTATCCAAAACCGGAGATGCCTTTTCCGGAGGATACTGTCAGGATTTCCGGTATCCGGAGCATGGCGGCAAGAACCGCTTTCGCCGTCGATGAGGGTAGTGCGATCGCCGCGCTGGGCTGCGTCTGCCTGCGCACGCATAAAAACAGGATGCAGGCGGCGGCAACCAACGGCCGCTGCATGATGCTGGCAAAGCAGGACATCGGCTGCGGAAATGAAAAACAGTTCCTTCTGCCGAAAAAGCAGTTTTTGAAGCTGGCGGCAATGTCCGCAGATGAGGACGAATACATCGTAGGCGAGGTACAGAACCGCGTTGTATTTATGAAAAAAGGCATGATGGTTTCGCTGGAAACTTACCGTGACGTCAGCTTTCTGGATACCGACCGCGTGGTGCAGGCCGTTCAGCCGGAATATACGGCAACGGTGGAGGCACGGGATATGAAAAGAGCACTGGATTTGATGTCTGCGGACAAAGAAAACATGACAGTGAACATCGTGTTCCGGAAAAATACAGTTGTGGCAAGTTGCGGCGGGAAATATTCGGCTGAAACGCAACTGCCAGCAAAAACTGGCACGGAAACGCCAAAGGGCGGTTTTTATTATTCCCTCAAGGAGCTGTGCAGCCTGTTCCGCGTGATTCACGGAATAGCGCAGATAAAAACAGACCGGAACGGCGCGACGCTGATCCGCAGTAAGGACGAACTGTTTTTCCTAATGCCGAGGCGTCCGATAGAAACGGCGAAAAAGACGAATACGAAAAAAGCGGCGTAAAAACGAAAAGGATAAAGGAGGAGAAAGTTATGTTAAATAATTGTTCTATTATGGGAAGGCTGACAAGAGATCCGGAAATACGGCAAACGAAGGGCGGCGACCCGTTGCTTGTGGCAAAATTCGGGCTTGCCGTGGAACGGGATTATACGACTGAACAGGGCGAAAAAATCACAGATTTTATCGAAATCGTGGCATGGAGGAAAAAAGCGGAGTTTGCTGAAAAATACTTGAAAAA
>ERZ777306.1998-NODE-1998-length-28264-cov-5.314935_pt1 | contig 28264 bp, 22 predicted proteins | sample MGYA00374966_ERZ777306 | MGnify/ENA primary metagenome ERZ777306 (study PRJEB29329, sample SAMN06343882) | mouse gut metagenome | isolation source: Mouse cecum | place: Austria: Vienna | collected 2014-11-15 ... | reverse complement strand
TACATTCATAAGTGTTTTATGCTCTTTGATTGCATAAACAAGGTCTTTCGTATAAGTTTTCATACATTGAATATGACCAACTGTCCATCTTGACCTTTGCGACCAAGATTGCTTAAAGCCTACTGGTTGTTCATCATAAACAATAGCATCTGTTGCCCAGCCAAGTTTCTTCCCTTTGATAATTCTTTTCAAAGAAAATTCGATATCTTCGGTTAAGGTTTGGGTATCCCAACCATCTGGTTTAATGGCATCAAATCTTACCATAAATCCTGTTCCATTGATAAGTGGAGATAATCCTACATTGTATCTTGCCAAATGATAAAAACGGTTCATCGTCCAATAAAAGATAGCATAACCTGCTGTAATCCAGCTGTCAGTTGGGTTTTTGATATCTCGATAACCTTGTACAACAGTTTCTCCTTGGCATAATTTCTTGTTCATATTTTTAATAAAGTTACTGTCTACGATATTGTCTGCATCAAATACACAAAATGCGTCATAAGGTGCATCTTCTTTGATTTTCTGTTGTAAAAACCATTGGAGTGCATATCCTTTTGTCTTATTTTGTGTATCAAAACGCTCGTATACAATTGCACCTGCTTCTTTTGCAATACATGCTGTATTATCGGTACAGTTGTCTGCAATCACATAAATATCATAAAGTTCTTTTGGATAATCTTGATTTTTCAGACTTTGTACTAGATTTCCAATAACATTCTCCTCATTATGTGCTGGGACAATTGCCATAAAACGATTTTGTTTATTTTCTAGCATTGGCTTATCTTTTAATTTTACAAGTGAACAAATGCTAATCACTAATTGGTATAACCAAAATATGCTTACAGCCCAAGCAAGCGCTTGTTGTAACATATATAGATATTCCATATCTTTCTCCTTTTTTTCTTACTCATTTATTTTATCACTTTTATTATACTATTCTCTATTTTCTTTTGCAACTTTTTTGTTCTTAACTTTTTCTTAAGGATTTATTCCTCGCTTTTTTCTTCTTCTGGCTTTGCTTCTAATGCTTTCATGCTAAGGTTAATACGGTTCTGGTGGTCAATTTCGATTACTTTTACTTGTACTTCATCTCCAACACTAAGAACATCTTCTACTTTTTCAACACGTTTGCTTGAGATTTTGGAAATATGAAGTAATCCTTCTTTTCCTCCACCTAAGTCAACGAAGGCTCCGAATGTTACGATACGACTAACTTTTCCGTCATAAATACCGCCAACTTCAATTTCTCTCGTAATAGTTTGTATCATTTTTAATGCTTTTTGTGCACTTTCTTCTTCCGAAGAATAAATACATACTCGACCATCTTCTTCAATATCAATCTTAACGCCAGTTGCGTCAATGATTTGGTTAATCATTTTTCCACCAGGTCCGATGACATCTTTAATCTTATCGACTGGTATCATAGTGGTTACAATTCTTGGTGCATATTGAGATAATTCTGCACGCGGTTGATCAATTTGTTTTAGCATAATTTCGTCTAAGATATAATCTCTTGCTACTTTGGTACGAGCAAATGCTTCCTCAATAATATCATATGTTAAACCATCAATTTTAATGTCTACTTGGATGGCTGTAATACCATCTTTAGTTCCACCTACTTTGAAATCCATATCGCCAAAGAAATCTTCAATTCCTTGGATATCCGTTAGCATAATATATTCATTTGGATTTTCTTTGCTGGTTACAAGTCCTGTTGAAATTCCAGCTACTGGCTTCTTAATTGGAACACCAGCATCCATTAGTGCTAATGTACTTCCGCAAATACTTGCTTGTGAAGTAGAACCGTTCGAAGATAGAACTTCTGAAACGACACGAATAGAATATGGGAAATCGTCAACTGATGGGATAACTGGTACTAATGCTTTTTCAGCTAGTGCTCCATGTCCAATTTCTCTTCTTCCTGGTCCACGAGAAGGTCTTGACTCTCCTACACTGTAAGATGGGAAATTGTAGTGGTGCATATAACGTTTTGACTCTTCTTCGTCAATTCCATCTAACATTTGCTCTTCGCTCTTCATACCAAGTGTTGCAATGGAAAGGACTTGGGTTTGTCCTCTTGTGAAAATGGCACTACCATGCACACGAGGAAGTACACCAACTTCACAAGAAAGTGGACGGATTTCGTCAATTTTTCTGCCATCTGGTCTTTTATGTTCTTTCAAAATCATTTCACGAACACATTTCTTCTCTAGGTCGTGGATACTATCCGCAATATCTCTTTTCTTTTCTTCGGCTACTTCTTCGCTAAATTTTTCAACATAATAGTTTGTTACATCTTCTGTAATTTTATCAATGTTCGCATCTCTTACTTCTTTATCGGTTGCTTGTACATCTTGATACATACGATCTTTGAAATTATTTTCAATTTCTGCATATACGTCTGGGTCTACTGCAAAAGATTGATAACTAAATTTCTCTTTTCCAATTTCTGCTTTGATATCGGAAATAAAGCTACAGATTTTTTTGATTTCTACGTGTGCTTGTTTGATAGCCTCTAACATGGTGTCATTTGGAATTTCGTCTGCTCCTGCCTCAATCATTGTGATTTTTTCCATGGTTGCAGCAACGGTTAAGTTCAAACGGCTATTTTCTCTTTGTTCAGCTGTTGGATTGATAACAATTTGTCCATCTACATAGCCAACATTAACGGCTGCAGTTGGTCCACCAAATGGAATATCTGAGATCGATAATGCAGCAGATGCACCAATCATAGCGCATACCTCTGGCGAATTGTCTTGGTCTACAGATAATACAGTTGCTACGACACAAACATCATTACGAAAATCCTTTGGGAATAGTGGACGTAATGGTCTGTCGATTGCTCGTGATGTTAAAATTGCTTTTTCAGCAGGTTTTCCTTCTCTTTTGGTAAATCCTCCTGGAATTTTTCCTACCGAGTATAATTTTTCTTCATAATCTACGGATAATGGGAAGAAATCAATTCCTTCCTTTGGTTCTTTAGCTGCTGTTACGTTTACCATAACAACGGTTTCTCCATAACGAACCCATACACTTCCGTTGGCAAGTCCTGCTACCTTTCCTGTTTCAATGGTTAAGTTTCTTCCTGCTAATTCTGTTGAATAAGTCTTAAACATACTTTTGTTTTTGTATAACGCTTTCGTTATACGCTCCTTTCTTTTTTGTTTTTCCTTTCTCAAATTAGCGTAACCTCTATAATATGCTATATGCTACTCAAATTTTTCCAATAGCATATTAGACAAGCTACATACTAATTCTAAAAGGATGTATCAAATAACTTGCAAATTGGACGTTAAGCAGAATTGCAAAACGTCCAATGCACACATTATTTTCTTAAATTTAATTTTTCTACTATATCTCTATATCTTTGAATATCTTTCTTTGCTAAGTAGTTCAAAAGATTTCTTCTAGAACCTACCATTTTCAAAAGTCCTCTTCTAGAATGGTTATCCTTTGTGTGAACTTTCAAATGCTCGGTTAGTTCGTTAATTCTTTCGGTTAAAAGAGCGATTTGAACTTCTGGTGAACCAGTATCTTTTTCATCTCTTTTATACGTAGCAATGATTTCTTGTTTTCTTTCTTTTGTCATAATTACACCTCCTAATTTTATTTTCCTAAAACTGAGTCTTTGTGGTGTATTTTACCAAAAACCAAGTAATAGGTTACGAACATATCTATTTTACCACAGATTTACAGATTTGGCAATATTTTTCATAAAAATTATGAGGTAAATCGATTAAATACAAAATACGGCATAGAGTGGTACTGCTTTAATTCCATTTTCTAGTCCAAAGTTCTTTTCTGAAATTCGGATTGCATACTTTGGCTTTTTCTCCTTCATATAAATGTCTAAACTTCTAGATTTCGTATGAATACTAGATTTTACCTCTATTGGTATAATTGCAAAATCTTTCTGGATTACGAAATCTAGTTCTGCAATTCCTTCTGACTCCCAATAATATAGTTCATAACCCTTGATGCGCAATTCATTTGCGACATAATTTTCCGTTAGTGGTCCCATTGCAATCATGGTTGGTGGTTCTGCTAAATCAATTTGGTAAAGCGGATATCTTGCTTTGTTTACAAACAAGCCCACATCACTCATATATACCTTAAAAGATGCTAAATCCTTGTGCATTTCAAGTGGTAATTCTGCATTTACTTTGTATACTTGGTTGATAATTCCGCTGTTTTTTAGCCAAAGAAGTGCTTCTCCAAAAATGCTAGATGTTCCTCCTTTTGCAATCACTTTATATTGGAATTTTTGATTGTCTTTTGCTAATTGTGTTGGAATGGAGTCAAAAGCAGATAAAATTCGGTTCGACAAACTACTATCTGCGTATTTGGTCATATCTCGCTCATAAGAAGTTAAAATCTCGGCTTGAACATCAATCGCAGAGATTGTCTTTTGTTCCTCTAAATATAGCTGTACAACTTCTGGCATACCACCTACTACTAAGTAAGTACGGTAAAGTTGTAAACATAGTTCATGAATATCTTTGTCCATTCTTTCATTTGAGATAAAATGCTCCTGAATTTCAGAAATCAACTCTTCTCGCCCTATTGCTGTTAGAAACTCTGGAAAAGATAAGGGATATAGATTAAGCATTTGCACTTTTCCAACCGGAAATGAATATTGCTCTCGGTTAATTGCAATTCCTAATAGGGAACCTGCTGCAATTACATGGTATTCTGGAGCCTCTTCACAAAAGTACTTGAGAGAAGTTAATGCCCTTTCATTTGCTTGAATTTCGTCAAAAAAGAGTAATGTTTTTTCTGGTATAATCTTTTCTCCAAAAAACAATTCTAATTTGTGAATAACATATTTTGGGTCAATACTATCTGCAATTTGTGAACTAAATTCTTGATTGGTTTCGAAATTTACATAAATTAAATTATCAAAGTATTCTTTTCCAAATTGTTTGATAATATATGTTTTTCCAACCTGCCTTGCTCCATGAACAATCAAAGGTTTTCGATTTTTAGCATCTTTCCATTGGATTAGTTCTTCTGTTATCTGCCTTTTCATTGCAATCCCTCCTTTTCCTTATTATATCGTATAAGTTCGAAAAAGTCAATTTTCTTCTGACTTTTTCGAACTTAACTGTCATTTTTAGTGTTTTGCATATATTTCAATGATACGTTTCATTGCCTCTTCGGTATTTTCTTTTGTATTAAATGCTGTTAAGCGGAAATATCCTTCTCCACAGGCTCCAAACCCTACTCCTGGTGTTCCTACGACATGTGCTTTTTCCAATAATTCATCAAAGAACTCCCATGAGGTAAGTCCTTCTGGAACCTTTAACCAAATGTAGGGCGAATTTACTCCACCAAATATGGTAAATCCCGCTTCTTTTAGTCCTTCTCTCATACGTTTTGCATTTTCTTTGTAATAGCAGATATTTTTCTGAATTTCTTTTTGCCCATCTTCTGTATAGACTGCCTCTGCAGCTCTTTGTACAACATAACTAACACCATTAAACTTCGTACATTGCCTACGATTCCACAAAGGATTTAAGAAAACAGTTTCTCCTTCTTTGGTATAGGCGCAAAGGTTCTTTGGTACAACTGCATAGGCACATCGAATACCTGTAAAGCCTGCTGTTTTGGAATAACTACGAAACTCAATGGCAACCTCTTTTGCTCCTTCTATCTCGTAAATACTTCTTGGCACATCTTCCTCTTCAATAAATGCTTCATAGGCACTGTCATACAAAATGATAGCTTTGTTTTGTTTCGCATAGGTTACCCATTTGGCAACTTCGTCTTTTTTCATTGCTGTTCCAGTTGGATTGTTTGGATTGCATAGATAAATCATATCTGGAACTTCACTTGGCAATTCTGGGCAAAAGTTATTTTCTTCTGTTGTTGGCAAATAGATAATATTTTCTCTACCACTCATTAGGTTGCTATCTCGGTAAACTGGATAGACGGGGTCTGTAATTGCTACAATATTATCTTGAGCAAATAAATCGATAATATTACCAGTATCACATTTTGCACCATCGGATACAAAGATTTCGTCTAAATCAATTTGGATGCCTTTTGGGCGGTAATCCATTTCCGCTATTTTTTCTCGTAAGAAAGCATAGCCTTGTTCTGGTCCATAGCCTCGAAAGGTTTCTGTTCTTCCTTGCTCGTCAGCCGCTTTTTTCATCGCAGATATGACAGCCTCTGGTAATGGTCTTGTAACATCTCCAATGCCTAATTTAATGACTTTTTCGTTTGGATGTTCTTTTTGAAATGCCTCTACTTTTTTGGCAATATTAGAAAATAAATAACTTTGCTCTAACTTTAAGAAATTATCGTTAATCTTAGTCATGGTATGCCTCCTGTTCGTCGATTTCTCCTTCAAAAACGGTAACAGCAGGACCCGTCATATATACAAGATTACTTTCTTCATCCCATTCAATTTCTAAGGTTCCACCTAATAACTCGATTTCTACTTTTCGCTCGGTATCTCCTGCTAAAAAGCAAGCCACAGCCGTTGCACAGGCTCCTGTACCACAGGCTAATGTTTCACCTGCTCCTCTTTCCCATACACGCATTTTAATATGGTTGCGGTCCATAATTTGGGCAAATTCCACATTGGTTCTTTTGGGAAAGTGGCTGTCTACTTCTAAGATACGTCCATAGGAAGCAATATCAAAATTAGCCACGTCTTCTACTTTGGTAATCGCGTGTGGATTTCCCATGGATACACATGAAAAGGAAAATGTTTTGTCCAGTGCAGATAAGGTTAATTCTCTTGCTGGTGTAACTGGTATTTTTTCTGGTTCTAGAATTGGTTCTCCCATATTCACACGAACCGTTTTTACCTTGCCATTGGAAAACTGCAATTTCAACAACTTAATTCCAGCCAATGTTTCGATTAGCACCACATCTTTTTTCGTTAAGCCTTTATCATAAACGAATTTTCCCACACAACGAATTCCATTCCCACACATTTCTGCTTCGGTTCCGTCATAATTAAACATTCTCATTTTGAAATCTGCAATCTCACTTTTGCAGATTAAAATAAGTCCATCTGACCCAATTCCAAAATGACGGTCGCTCACAAAACGAGCTAGAGATGGTATGTCTTTTATTTCTTGTCCGCTGTGTACAGTCCATATAGACATAATCATTCCCTAGCCCTTGCATTTTTGTAAATTTTAACATAATTTTCACCTCTATTAGGTATTACTATTCAAAAGAGATATAGTTATATCTTTTTCACAGGGAAAATTATATCAAAGATGTAGAATTAGTCAAGTATTTTTTGGTAGAAAAAGTAAATAGAACTACAAAAAGTAGTCCTATTTTTCTTATTCGTTATTAGTTCCATTCTTCATAATATATTGTTCTACCAACTTGATTAAAGTTTTGGCAGTATCTAATTGTTCCTTCGTTTCCTCTTCTTTGACAATAAACTCATCTACATAATCGCTATCTTCTCTTATCTTATTTGCTTTCGCAATTTTTCTGCCCATTTCATTTGGAAACACATCTGTATGGATGTAGTTTTTATTAAAATAAGCAATAACATCTTTATGCTTTTTGAAATCGATTGGCTCTAATGCTAATACTGCTCTAATACTATGAAAAATTGAATAGTATGCTCGGTTATTGGCAGATTTATATAACTTTAAGTCATATAATGCTTCACAAGCCACCACTTCTTCCTTTGCTTGTTCTAATCGATGCTCTGCTAATTCTCTTGATATTTTAGGACTCACTCAACACCACTCCTTCTTTTTGAACATTGATATAAAAAGGCATTGCCTCTAGCCAATAGTTAAATTTATCGATATTCTTTACTAATGGAGATAAAGTAATATCAAAGGCATACTTATATTCTAAGTCATAAGCAAAATCCCATATTTCATCTCGATATTCTATTATTTCGTCGTCTTCTAAATCTGTTAAAATCATAATATCAATATCCGAGTTTTTTTGAAAATCCCCTCTTGCATAAGAACCATATAAAATGATTTTTTTCATTCTATTTCCTAATATCTCATTTACACCATTCACGAACTCGTCAAGAATAGTATTTACATTGCTTGGTATCTTCTTCACGGAAATCTCTCTCCTTCCATCTCTTTTGGACTATTATATCATATATTTTTCACTTTGTAACGTTTTTCTAATTTTTTTGGTAGGAAAAGTAAATCAAGCAAGTAGCCAATTTGACCACTTGCTTGTTCTTTACTCATTTTCACTTGTTTTTCTGGTATTGATAAAATCCTTGTTAAACGTTAAATTTTCCGCATCAATCGTTACCTTATAAAGACTTTCGTCTAATTCATATTCCTTTGCTTTTTCACAGTCTGGATTTTGTCTAAAATAGTAAGTTCCCTCGTCTTGAATATGGAAATATGCTTTTCCGTCTGAATCCGTCGTATCCGTTTGTCTTATATATTCGTCTTCTCCAATTAGTTCAATTTCCATATCTTTAATTGGTGTATTTTGTTTGTCTACTACAGTTACCATTAAAAGTCCAATACTTCTTTTGCAAGGCCAAGTAATTGTTTTTCCTTTGCCTGCCGCTAGATAGAAACGTTTTACTTTGTTGTTATCTGCAAATGTATATCCTTCTTTTTCCTCTATTACTTCTAGTTCGTACTCTCCCTCTGGTACATCATAAAAATTTACAACACCATCATCTCCTGGCGTTACTTCCATTATCTTTTGTTTATTATCTTCCGAATAAACTTGGCTTAATTGGAAAATAGCTGCCCTTGCTGGAAAGTTTTCTTGGTCTTTTACAAAAAGTTCAACCGTTCCTTTTTTGGTTTCTTCTTTTTCTTCTGGCTTTGCATTGCGATAGAAATACATTCCAATCGTTACAGCAATGGCTAGAATTGCTACAATAATCGCAATCACTCCAATTATTTTTTTCTTATCTTTCATAACTTCCCCTTCCACTTCTCAAACTTTTTCTGTTTCTATCTTACTACTCTTTTCTCTATTTGACAAATGCTTTTTTCTGTTTTATGATGGATTTATCCAATCCATTAGAAAAGAGGGTTTTTATGGCAAATTTTTTTCAAAAATTATTTTCCAAGCCTAAAGAAGTTGACTCCGATGACGACATTTTAGATAACTGGGTTTCCTTTGAAGATAGCCTAGACCGCTCTCCAGAGTATCCAGTTTCACAATATGAGGCATTTCAAATTGCGAAACAATATCTACCAAATGATTTTGTAAGTCGAGATAAGAGGGCTATTACGTATCTTTCTTTGCACAAAGCAACCATCGTTTTGCAAGAAGACCAGTCCGTTTGGGATATTCATATAACAGACGGCGAAATCTCTTGGTCTGAAAAGGATGGTACACTTTGTGATGGTGTTCTAGTCAAAAAAGACTTCTCCAAACTCCATTGTTTGGTATCTACGCAAGATGGAACCTATTATTACTTAGATAAATAACGAAGAAAAAAATTCTTCTTTATTTGTTTTCTATTTTGTCCATACTAGCAAAACCAATGATTGCTTTTTTTGTAGCAAAGTAAATCAAGCAAGTAGCCATTTTTTGACCACTTGCTTGTTCTTTCCTCTATTTCTTATCTTTTTTCGTTTACCACTGTTGTTGAAAAAGTTGGATTTTCTGCATCTATTGTAACTTTATACAAAGTTTGGTCTAATTGATATTCCTTTGCTTTTTCACAGTCTTTATCTAGTTGGAAATAATACTCTCCATCTTCTTCTAAGTTAAAATAGGTCTTTCCCTCTGCATTCGTTTTGCCAGTTAGCATATAAACGCCTTCTTTGTCATAGAGGTCGATTTTAACATCTGGAATTGGATTTTTTTCTTTGTCCACAGTCGTTACCTGTAATAATCTTCCTTCTCTTGTGCAAGACCAGTTAATTGTGTTGATTTGATTTGCTGTTACGTGAAACTGTTGTACTTTCTTATCTTCTGCGAAAGTATATCCCTCTTTTACCTTTACAATTTCTAATTCGTATTCTCCCTCTGGTACATCATAAAAATCTACTACTCCATCTTTTCTTGGTGTTATTTCCATTACAGATTGCTTGTTATCCTCCGAAAAGACTTGTTTAAGTTCAAAGGTTGCTGCTTCATTAGCTGGTACTTTGTTTTGGTCTGTTACAATTAGTTCAATTCTTCCTTTTGCCGTTTCTTTCTTTTCTTCTGGCTTTGCATTGCGATAGAAATACATTCCAATCGTTACGGCAATGGCTAGAATTGCTACAATAATTGCAATCACTCCGATTATTTTTTTCTTATCTTTCATAGTTTCCCCTTTCATTTCTTAAAATTTTACTGTTTTCATTATACCACTCGTTTCTCTATTTGACAAATGATTTTTTTATTTTATGAGAGGTCGATTATTGATCTTTCTTTGCCAAAATCTTACATAACTAATTTCATAAACGCAAAAGAACTTAAGTATGTTTTTCTTTTTTGTAGCAATTTTGCTACTACTTCCGCTATTTCTGTTTTAACAAAAGGGCGAAGGAAGTTAAGGTTTTTCGCCTGTTCATGTTCTAATGTAGAAGAAATCTCCACACCCCATTTTTTGGCTTCTAAGCAAAGTGGCTCTAGACTGGTTATTTCCCCTGTTTCATTTACTGCTAAGTCTTGATATTCTATCATAGACTTTGCAAAACCATAAACCGCTTCTAATACTTCTTTTAACGCTACAGATTTTTCAATTTTTTCTTGTAACTGCTGTCCTTTTTTTCTTAGTTCATCTCGGTCTTTCATTTTCTCAATACTAGAAAATCCAATTACTGCTCTTTCAATACTTTCTTGAATTTCTGCTTTTTGGGTAACAAGATATTGTTTCAGTTCCTCTTCTTTGTCTGAAATATCCTCTGGCATTGGTGTTAGGGTTTCCGCTATCACTGGCAAGTCTTCTGCCATTTCTGGTGCGATTGTAAAAAGAGTTGTATTTTGGAATACCTTTGGTTTCCTCAAATGGTGTAAGATAACGCATTGTTCTTTTGTGTCATATTGCAAAATTTTCGCACGGTATCTTTGGGAAACACTAATATCTCTGGTGCAATCTTTTACTTTGGCATCCATAATCATACGATATTTTGGAAAATATACCTGATACTTGTTCTCGCTTTTGGCATTTATGGTTAGTTTAATTTCTTCTTGCAAACCATCTTCCATAGTATTCAAAATTGGACTACATTGTTCTAAAAACGCATTTAAGCGTAGTGAATGTTTGAGAAGCCCCATTTTATAGATACGAAAGACCTCATTTAGTGTCTGTGCATTTAGTTCTCCATTTTCAATTTTCGATTGTAAAAATTTCTGAATGGTTTGGTTCCAATATTTTGTATGTTTTCGGATAATACCTGCCGTTTGCGAATAACATTTATCCTCTATTCTTCGGTAAATCCAATAATTTTTACTTTGCATATATTCTGTCTGCAAGAACTGGAAAATCTCTGTTAAAGTTGGATTTTTCCTTAAAATTCGATGAACCGTAGCCATATATTGTCTTACATAAGCCTCTTCATAATTAGCATAACCGGTTTTGGTAACTGGCTGGCAAGAAAAAATATGATAAATTCGGTCATAGGATTGAACTTGTAATTGAATAAGTATATTTTCTTCCAGTTTGCTTTCTTTTGGTATTCGAATTTTCAATGGTGGCAAGTTAGCAAAAAAGGCAGTATTACAGTCGAATAGCCAATAGGTTTCTTCTTTTGCGATTATCTTCCCTTTTATTGAAATTCGATATTGGCTTACATCAATTTGGCTATCTTGTGGGATTTTTTCTGCTTGCAAGAAAGCCTGCACGAGTTCTTCTAGCCCAAAAACATATTTCAAGTACGTATTCTGATAGCAATCTAGCATAGTGGATGGTTTTGCTGTTTTGGCTTGCTCAAGGAAAATTCGTTTTGCATCTTTTGCTTCAAAATGCTTTGTAATACCATATTTTTCACGCCATACAAAATAGTTGTTTTTGCCTAATAGTTGCAAGAATTTCTGTAATTGTTCTGGCTGACCTAACAACAAAGATACAATATTTCTTGTTAGGGCCTCTAATTCTGCTATGATAAAGCGGTTTTCGCTTACTTCCATACTACTTTTGCTCATTAGTTCTGGAATTACCGCTAAATCTTTCAATTCTTCTAGTACGGAAAAATCTCTTGTATCTCGGTATTTGCCTAAAATTTGTTTTAATCTGTTACTTTCCTTGCTCGGAACTAGGAACTTTATCAATTCGATTTGACCGACTTGAACTTTTTGCGTTTCTGCATTATAGGACTGGATTTTGCCAACCATACATTTTATCTGGTCCATAAAGAGTGACAAAAACATTTCTTCGGTTCCATATAAGTTCCCTATTTTGAGGAGCAGTGGGTCTTGTATTTTCCCATTTTGTATGGTTTTGAATAGGATTGGATAATCTTGGAATAGACTGGATAGGTCTATTATTCCTTGTCTTTTTCCTACGAGCAAACGGATAAAGTCTTCAAGTGGAATAAGATATTGCGAGATTGTATTCATATACAGGTCTACCAGCGATTTTTCCGACAATTTTCCTTGTTCCAACAATTCTTGGTAAATTTCGAAAAACCTTTCTTGATACATTTGTTGGAAAGAGCCTTTTCCGCCATCAATCTCCTTGTCCAACTGCATTTGGATTGCTTTTACACGCGTTAGATTTTTTTGTGTATTCCAATAATTGTTTCGTTTGATGGTATCCCAGTGAACAAAACAAAATGGATTTTCTTTTGCTTGATATTTCAACACCTCGATCTCGTCTTCTTCAATATCTTGGATTTGTTTGCATTGTCTTTCTAACATACGATACGTTTTTTCGTCTTCTTTTGATAGAACTGTTGGTATTTCAGCAAGTGTTGAATTGGTTTCTTCGCTCTTTTCTTCGTTTTCTGGCATTTCAATGATTGTATCTCTTACTGCACAAACATCTTTTACTAAGATTTCGTGATAAATACTGCTATATCCACAAATTTTGGCTTGGAATGTCTGCGTTCGATAGTCTTCTCCTTGTAGGAACGAATTGTTTGAAAGACGTGTTCGATTTAATACATTAACATTTTGGATTTTGAAACGGAAATAGGTTTTTATCGGTTTTATTTTTCCGTAAAAGATGTATGGTGCAAAATATGCTTCAACTTCCTTTGCGTTTTTCTGCTCGAGTGCTTGTAATAAATCTTCTAGGTGAATAATGTGTTTCCAATGCGTGTTCATGTATAGGTCAACTGCTATTTGAGCATTTTGGGCGGATACCGTTTTAATCCATTCTTGATACAAGTTTTTTGCTTCAATTTTCTTAGTACTGAAAATAGTATCTTGTAAATAGCGGAACGGATATATTTCTTCTCGTTTATATGCAAATTGATTAAGAACTTGTAATTTCTGGATTTGGGTAAGTTTTTCTTCGTCTGAGATCGGGCTTGCTAGGATTTGATTTAATACTTTTACCAGTAATAAAATAGCATATTCCCCTCGTAAGGAAATGTTTTTTTCTTGGCAAATTTGCGTAAACTGTTGTATCTTTTCTTGCACAAAAGAATTTTGTAGCAAAAGAAGGTCTTTTTCTAACAATTCTAAAATTAGTACCATTTCATGAACAAGTTCTGATTTCTGGATTTCTCTTGTTTCTTCTAAATACTGTATCCACTCTTTTGTACATAGGAGTAAATCATTCGTGGTTCTAAGATTTTTTCCAAAAAAGAGTTGCTTTTGCACATAGAGATTTCCAAGTGTATTGTTCTGTTTGCTTAAAATTTCAATCGTTTCTTCTACGCTAATCTCCTGTGGCATATATTCCAAATAGTTCTTGACCCCAATACGTCTTAAAAATTCAAACGCAAGATGGGTTTCGCCTTGTTGGATAAATTCTTGTACTATCTTTTGGATAATTTCTCGATTTGCATTTTTATTGGCTAAGGCAAAACGCCTTACTTTTGGATGGATCGTTTCGTAATCTCCACAGAGTTGCAACACATGAATATATTGAAAAATGAGAGAATAATTGCTTTCTCTTAATAGCACCTCGATTAGTTTGTCTTGCAAGGCTTCCATTTCAAAGGATTTTTGGTTTTCTTCTAATTCTGGTATTTGGCTTCGAAGCCAGTCGATATAGTATTTTTTGCCAATGATACTTCCTTCTTGTGGAATTTCTTGGTTTATCTTTTTTTGTTGTGTCTGACTAATTTTTTCTAAGATAACTTGTAGTTCTTCTATTTTCTCCTCTGCATTCTTTAATTCATTTTGGAATTCTGGTTTTTTCTCCAAGATGAAGCACATAATTTGACGATTAGCCTCTAACATTTCTCGTTGTGCTTTTTTGATTTTCTTTTGTTTGCCTTCTTCTGAAGTATGTAGAAAATCTAAGCCGTAGGGTTGGAAAACGGCTGCTTTGTTCCTTAAATTTTTAGCGATTGCTTCAAATTGCTTTTGCAATTTCCATGTCTGATTTGCTACATTTTCGGGGTATTTCCAATAAAGCAATGTGTAGGGAATTTGGAATAAAGTTAGCACTTTTTGGATTTGCTCATAGTCTTCTTTGGCTATCGTTTCTTTTTCTTCCATAACTTTCGTAAGAGTTATATTTCCCTTTTGATAGACTGCTTTTGTAACTTGATAGAGCATTTGATACATTTCTTGAATTTGTGGTAGTCTGGTTTCTATGGTTTGTCGTTTATACTTTAATAATTCTTCTTTTAGGTCTTCCATTTTGTGCAGTAGCACTGCTATTTCTTGTTTTTCTTCTTCGGATAGAAAGTCGCCAAATTCGGTTTCCACTCTTTGAATAAACTCGCACCATTTTTCTATTTTTTTGGTACTTAATAGACGTTGTGGTACATACATTTGGTATAAGATTTCTTGTGCTATTTTACTCTTTTGATAAAAGATGTTCGCTTTGTTTTTTTCTGTTTCTGAAAAATATTGGCTCCAATACTCTCGTAAACTTTGCTCTTTTTCTCCTAATTCTTCTACAAGTTCTGCAACCGAAACAAGTTCTTCAGTTTCTTCTTCTTTTTCAGTCCTTTGTCTTAACCACGTAATCGTTCGTTCTTCTTCGATTGCAACAATTCGCAATAGAGTCTCTAATTTTGAGGATAGCATATCTATTATTTCCTGCTGGGCAATTTTCTTGTCTTCCTCTTGTTCTGTTTCCATCTCTTTTTGCGTTTTATATAGTATCTTTCGTACCATAGCTTCACAATTCTTGCTGATGTATAGCACTTCTTTTTGACTTTCGATTTGCAAGGCATTTAGCACTTTTAAGATGGTGATTTTTTCTTTTTCCCATAAATCTAATCTTGTTTGAATTTCTTGGATGATTTCTTGTAAAATCTGTCTTTTTTGCTGTTCTTCTTCTGCTGGAATAATTTGTGCTAAGGCTTGTGCTAGTTGGAAATAATCGTTCCAGTCTACAAAAACATCTGTACATTTTTGTTGCATACAAAGGTATTTTTTGAGCCTAACATTGATTTCTTCCATGGTACGTGCCGTTAGGATTTTTTCTGACTTTTTTTCTGCCCTATACTTTGTAAATTGGTAGATGTCTTTTACTTTTTCATAATCCCCAAAGTACAGAAAAGCAAGCATAATATAGAATAGTCTTGTTTTTAGATTGCGAGCGTGTGTCATTTCGTCTAGGATGATTTGCTTTAATTCTTCTTTTTCTACTGCTCCCGTTTTTTTCAGTTTGTTGAAGATAACCACAGCTTGCAAACAGTCTACTTTTGCCCAATAGCGTATCCATTGGCTCAGCTTTTCAAAATCTCCCTCTCGTTCTATCTTAGAAGTATATATTCCGATTGTTTCTGGGTTTGGTGTTTGGATTGCCCAAACTAATTTTGCAATTTTGGGGTATTGTTCTTCTATCTCTTGTTTGGTCATATTTTTCCTCTTTTCCTCATTTCTAGAGTAATCCTAAGTCGTCTGCTGAATAGTATAGGAAATTATAATAGCGAGAGTCTGTAAAGGTATATTTTTCAGTATCTACCTTTTTTAGAATTCCTAATTTTACCATTAACTCTAGCATTTCGTCATTATCCCATCGGTCTGTCTTCTTGTATTTGTCACAATACGCATCTTGCATTTTGCAAAGTTCAAAATAGCTGAGCAAAATGTTTCCATCAATCTGTCCATCTTTTTGCTTGGTGTCTTCTGCTACGATATAGATGAGAAGTCGCAAGATATGCGGTGCTTTATAATCTCTTTTCAAAATTCGTTCACGCTCTACAATCGCCTTCAAAAAGGCTTCTGCGATATCATCCTCATTGTCTGGAATTTGCTTGTTACACTCCACAATACGAATTAAATTTTTGAGCATGAAAGGGTTTCGCAAAGTATCCACCAAGGTTGGATTTTTCTCCATGGCTTCTTGGATTTTCGCTTGCACAAGTTCTGGTTTATCCGTATTTCCTGTTATAAATTCGGCAATTTTTTCTTCGGTTACACCTCTTAGAACAAAAGTTGGATAATCGTTTAAGATAGATTTTTCGTTACTATCTCGGTCCGTTACAACTACTTTTAAGGCTGGATATGCTAATATAAATTCCTCTATCTTGGTTAAATATCTTCTCTTTTCTCCCTCGTCTGCAATACGAATTTCATTGATACCATCAAGGTAAACTTTTAGCATATTTTGTTGTAGCATTTTGGTAACAATAGCAGTTGTTTTGGTTCCTAATTTTTTCGCAATTAAACTTTCAATTGTATATTCGCTTGTATCTTGTTCCACTTGTAGCATTTCAATTAGCACTGGAATTTTCCCTTGGTAATTCTGTGCTTTTAACTCTTTTACTTCTTCGTAGATAATATGCTCGATGGTAGTCGTTTTTCCCATTCCAGCAAACCCAATGATTTTTACCTTGTTCATGACTTGTTTTGGTCGCCATAGGATGGTTCCTGCTCTCATATCTCGGTTTACTTCTTCAAAAGTAGCCGTTTCGTCATATCTTCCTTGTAATGCCTCATAGGCATCATTTTCCACGGTTTCAATTTGAAGTGGTATGTATTGAAAATGGTCATTTGTTTTGTTCTCATACTCTGCCAATAATTTGTTGCTATATCCTACGCAAGAAATTTCCTTTTGTAGATATCGATTGAGAATAATGTCTTTTGACTGGTACGTTGTTTCAACCAAGGTATATACCATACACAAAAAGCGTTCTATCTCATCTGGCGTACCTTGTGAATGAACAATCGTATTTCTACCACAATAGGCTTTGATAAACGGCATAATTTCTACATTTTCTTTTAACACATTTTCTGGATGGCGTGCATCAGTATAGTCTAATGGCTTACCATCTGGTGTCTTGCGTGTCAAAATGGTATAGTATTCTTCTCTTTCTGGTTTTCCTTTGGTTTGAAGAACATCGAGTCGACCATATAGACTGCCAAGTAACGCTAATTCTATCTTTTTCGCCTGAAATTTCTCGGGGTCAATCACATAGCAAAGTAGACGAAGACAAGGTTCAATTAGGCGGATTTTGAGTGCATCAAAAGCACGTGCCTTTTGCAAGTCTTCCATTGCTTGAAACACTTCATTTTCTACTGCTTGCAATGGCTTTGCCGGACACTCTTTTGCAAACGATAACATCATCGCAAAAATTTCAATTCGTTGGCAAATATCCTCTTCCGAAAGGGCTGGCTGGGCTTTTGCATAAATCCATGTAATTTGTGTTAAAATGGTTTCTTGTATTTCTTTGCTTAACATTGATTTCTCCTTTATTCTTCGGTAATTGCCTCATAATAATAGATATGGAAAAACTTTTCGTCTGAAAAGGCATATTTTTCAAATTCCACTTCCTTCAAAATTCCCATTTTTTGAAGGAGATTTAAGAATGTTTCTGCATCGACGTCCACTTGTTTCTTTTGCGCAAACTCTTGAAAAATCTCCATTATCTTGAAATAACTGGTTGGACAATTTGCTGTCCAGTCTGGTTTTTGTGTAATTTTTTGTACGAGATAGACTAAAGCATCATGGATATATGGTGCTAGTTTTTCTTTCTTTTCGGTTATTTCACGGTCAATGATGGCATTTAGATAACTTTCTGCTAATTCCTCTGGATCTGCTGGAATTGGCTTGTTACACTCGATTATGGTAATGAAATTTTTGAGTTGGATGGGATGTGTCATTTCTTCCATTAGTTCTGGATTTTCTGCTAATACTTGTTTTACCTTCTCCACTTTATCTGGACTAGCATTTCCTTCAATAAATGCGTTTACATCTTGCTCTGTCATTCCTTGGATAAGGAAGGTTGGATAATGGTTCAATATGGATACTTCGTCATTATCTCGGTCAGTTACAATCATTTTTACATTGGCATTTTCTTTGGCTATGATAAATTCCTCTAGTTCTTGTAAAAATGCTCGTTTTTCAAACGGGTCGGAAATGCTAATTTCGTTGATGCCATCAAAGTAAATCTGTAATTTATTTTTTTCCAATAAATATGAAATAACCTCTGTTTCATCCTCTGCAAGTTGGAATTTTTTTCGCAATAGATTTTCAATCTTTTCTTTTTGCTCAATGGTAATTAGACTTAGAATAACTGGAATTTTTCCATTTTCTTTATAGGAAAGTGCATCTTGGTAAGCAATATATTCTAATGTAGTGGTCTTTCCTGCCCCTGCATAGCCAATTAGTTTTACTTTTTTCAAGGCATCGTCTTGGTTGATATCAATAAACGGAATGTATGCTTCGATCTCGGTGTCCTCTTGTGTGCTAAGCATTCCTTCTAGTGGAACAACACTAGAAGGAATATATTGAAAATTCACTTTTTCCTCATAGCGTTTAATGATATCTTGTAAATAGTCTGTTACTTTTATTTTCTCTTGGCAATATTGCTCCATAATTAGCTCTCGTACTTTATACGCAAGTTCGATATACGCTAAGAAAAGATAACTTACATAGTTCCAGTAGATATAAATTGGCATTTGGTTTGTGGCAGGCGGATTACTGGACAAATACCATGCTTTTGTATAAGGAATTAAATCTTTGCGATTGATACGTTGTAAATATTCCTCTGCTTTTTGCATTTGTTCTAGTGTTCCACTCTCTTCTTGTGGAAAAATATTTTGTAGGATTTCTGGATTGCTAATAATTTTCAAGGTACGAAATACCTCGATTGAATTTATACTTTCTTTATTTTGTAATTCTAACATTAAGGCTAATATGAGATTTAAGTTTGCAACCGCGGAAAAAGAAACCATTCCTTCTTGGATGGCTACTCGCTCTAATTCTGCTACCATGGTTTGAATTTCTGCTTGGTATGCTTCTTTTTGTATTCCGATGGATAATAACTTATCCAAATATCCAATCTTTTTTCGTAATTGTAGATAGTTACTATCTTTCGGGTCTATTTCTTGATATCGTTGTTTTACGGTTTCTTCTAAATATCTTTTTACTTGGTTACTTAACATCATAAATCTCCTTTTCTTTGTCTATTTTATCACGTCTACTCTGCTTGTTTCAAGCACTTTCAGACAATTCGCAAAATTTCTTAAAAAAGTCCAAAAATCGACTTTTCTTTTCCAATCTTTTGTGTTACACTCTACTTGAATTCATAAGAATATGTTGCAAAATTATAATTAAAAGGAGGTAATCGCAACAATGGATAAGACTCGGAACTTCTTTGTAGTCGAACCCAACTTAGGGACAGAAACAGCAACCCCCGAGCAAGTAGAAGACATTCTCAACCAGTTGCAGTTCAAGGGCGTTACCGTCCTTAGCTCTCCTACAAAGCAGAGCATGCAAAATGCCTTTCTCAATAACAAAAGCGTTGTCTGTTTGAAAAGCCAAGCGAACCTGCTAGCAGATAGTTATGGCAATGCTCCCATCCCCGTCAACCTTGACCCTTCACACAACATTCCAGAGCAGTTTCAGGCAATCGCTGCCAAACACCACTGCGACATCGGAGATCACATTTCCAACAGTTCTGGTCTAAACGGCACACCCACACAGAAAGATTGCGCCTATTGTTCCCACTTAGTCGTTCCACAGGAAGATAACATCTATCTGGGACAGGACTTCTTTATCTTTCCTACCCTCGGGCAGTTCATTAACGGGTATCTCTTGATTATCCCGTATGAGCACGTGATGTCCATCGCTGAATTGGATACCGCCCGGCGGAAAGAGTTCTTGGAGGTTCTGTCAGACGCCCGCTATTTGCTGAACCTGACCTATGGCTGTACCAAGCCGTTGGTTTGGGAGAATGGCACTGGCAATGGTGGGAAAGGAAAAGCCAAAGACTCGGTTGTCCATGCACATGTTCATGTAGCACCCAGCCAACTGAACCTCCGGCGTATTCAAGAAATTTCTGGATTTCAGATGGAATACACCACAATGGACGAACTCTCTGCCTATGGCAGACATTCATACTTGCTCATTCAAGGTGATACAGAGTCGGATTGGGGAATTAACGATAACCCTGCGTTATATATTCCCCGCCAGTATGTTCGGCAGTTGATTGCCGAAGATGAAGAGATTTCCGGAGATATGTGGAATTGGCGTACGCATGGCTTCTTGGAGCGTCGGCACCAGACCAATTTGCAGATTTATCAGGCACTCCTGAAAAACTGGCGTGAACTCCCGGAGCGTATCAAGCGTTGCACAGAGAATTTTGTTTCTACCTTCCAAGCGTAAATACCCAAAATCCGTCAAGTCTTCTTCAAATTTGAGGAGGAGTTGACGGATTTCCTATTTTTATAGATTTTTTCTTTTTTGTTTACAAGTTATGTAAATTATGATATACTAATTTCTGTATCTACGAGTAAACAGTTTCGAAAGAGGAGGATTTTCGTATGTTTTTACTCAACTGGCAAGAGATTGTCCAGCGGAACCTGTCGGATTTTTCCGACCGTGAGCTGTGGCATCTCCACGACCTCTCAGCAGTTCCCGCAAAAGATTCCAACATTCCGACTCTGACCCTGAATGATTTGGATTTCTCCGCTCTGACTAATCTTTACCATCAGCGGGATCCCTACATTCCGGGCAAGTTGCCGGACAACCTGACCAGGCTCTGCATCCAGTCCGACTGCACCAACAGTAAAGCACTGTTCTATTTCAAGCGGTTGGACGACCACCCCAGCTGGTATGTCATCGACGTTTTCCAGCAGGAGCGCTACCAGTGCACTTTCCTGGCTCTGGACTCGGAACCATTTCCGGAACTGCGCATCACATCTGCACCTTACTACATTCCTGTGTGTATTCTGCTTGGCAAGCGGGAAACAGTGGACAGCGAACAGGCCCACCAGGCTTTCCTATTCGCCCACTATCTGTTCGACCATCAGACAGCAAGGACGCAGTAAGGGTACCAGTTTATCCACCTCCCATCAAACGAAACGGAAAGGGGCAGCCAATGGCTGTCCCTTTCCTCTTTTCTTTTTATTCTTTCCATGGATTATTTTCATTTGGATCCGTTGGATCCCAAATGCGAAGTGCTGGTCTTTCTTCACTTATTTTTTCTCGAACCGGTTTACCAAATGGTCCGTGGGTTTGCTGATGTATAAAATTCCACTTGCGTTCCTGCTTGGCAGTTATCATAAATCCACTTTGCGTCTGCTACGCATAAACGAATACAGCCCAAAGATGCTTCCTCTCCTAGCCTGTCATATTCCCACCATTCCAAAGAAGACTCGCTCTTATCTTGGTAGGGTACAGAATGGAATAAGATACTATCCACAATGCGCGTTACATATTGTCCCCATACATTTCCTTGTAAATACCTCCACCTCGCCTTTACGGGGTTTTCGTGGCTTTCTGGTAAAACATAAACGCCTTCTTTGGGGGTATCAATCCCAGTAGAGCAAAGCATTGCCTTGTATGGAATGGTATAACGTCCCCCATTGTCCTTGGTATATACATTGACAACCTGTGCCTCTATATTAACACGAAGATACCAAGGCATTGGATTATCTGTAGCAAGCATGGTTTCTGAAATTTCGTCGATTGGATTTTTCTTATTTTCTCGTTTTTCTTCTGGAATAATGCCTTCTTTCTGCAAAGCCATTACTTCAATTTCCTCTAAAATGACATTTCTTGTTGTTGCATAAATGAAGATAGCCAGACATAAGATACTGCCTAATATCACAAGAAAGATGCTTAATATTCGATTACTTTTTTCGTTCATTCTCTCTCCTAAACTTCTTTTCCATCAAATTCTCTTCCTCTGTTCCGCTTCTTTCTTTGGTTATGGAATAGCAAGATTGACACTTTCACTGTCATAGGTAAAGGTTGCTCCAAATACCGCTTGGATATCTTTTTCGTAAAATCCCAAGTTATGTTTTGCATTTGGTCGCCCAATTTCATATTCAACCCCAAAATAGGTAAAATGGTAATCGTCAATCCAACTGGCTCCTGGGATTGCATCAAAAAACTCTTTGCAAAAATGGAATTGGTATCCGTCTTTTCGGTAAGTTGCTGTCATTGGCTTTTCTTCGCCATTGGCATCTTTGGTTCGGATTGGTTTGCCATTAAGATATACTTCTAAAATATCAGCACTGGCATTGGTCGATAAATCTGCGTTAAACCACTCTCCATTTTTTCGTTTGACGCGAATAAAACTGTTACGTGCTGCGTCTTTTGCATCAGCTAATTTCATCCCTCTTGTTTCGTGGATGATTTCTCCATCTGTCGTAATGTAGATGTGAGTTTCATCAATATATCCCTCGATGTTACGAATGAGAACATCCTTCCCTTGATTACGAAGTTGGTATGCCTCTGTTACAGCGCTATCTACTTCCTCAATTTCATTTACTCTACGATAAATTTCATACTTGGTTAATAAGCCATTTTCTTGCTCTTCCTTGATTTCAAACTTTCCTTGTAAAGACTGATCTACGTGTTCAAAAAAGTATTTTATTCGGCTTAATCGATAATCTTCTTGAAAGTTCCTTCCTTGTAAACTAGTATGGAATTGAAAGTCCGGATTTTCCTTTGCCGAAAAAGTATATCTTTTCTCTTTTCCTACCTCTTGAACCGATACGATTGTATACGCATCACCATAGGCTTTTTCAATTTTTTTCTCTGGATTTGGAAGCGTTATATAGTATGCTACAATCATAATAATACAACCAAAAATAGCTGCAAACAACGTATGAATTGATTTTGCGTTCATGACATAGAAGTTTCCTACTGACTTTGTTGTATGAACAGTTTTAGCAATATTATCGATAAACTCTTTGTCTTCTGCCGCTTTTTCTTTCATTCCTTTGTGTGGCTTATTGCGATTTAAGAACTCGGCTTGTTTTTGCTCTGCTTGTTCTTGTTTCCAACGATTTAATTCATTCCAATCTTCATGATTTCCCATTGTTTCCCCTTTATTTTATGACAATGTTTACTTTTCGATTTTTATAGTCATATTCAAACGTAGCACCAAACACTTCACGAAATTCTTTTTCAGAATACATATGGTCATTTATATATTTTTGACCATCAAAATAGAAAGTAAGGTGTGGTTCTCCTGTTTGTTGGATGATTGTGCCTGGAATTGCTTCTAGGAATTCCTTGCTTAAGGAGAAGCAATAACTTCCATCTCGATATTTTGCTACATCCTTTATTGCTTTTCCATTGATATAGATGTTCAAGTCTAACTGCATATACTTTTCTAATATTTCTGGTGGAAACTTCTCTAAGTCTGTTAATAGTTTTGGGTTCTCTTCTCCTCTTTGGATATTTTCAACTACACCACTTACATACTGTCTTTTCGCATCTTCTTTTTCATCTTCTAGTGTAAATCTTGGATTATAGAACAAAGTTAAGTAAACGCTACTTGTACTTCTCGCATATACTCTCGTATCTGCTCCAAATTCGCTTTCTTGCATATCTTTTTTGAGAACTTCTCTTAGTTTGTACACATTATCTGTCGCTTCCTCTACTTCTTCCATTCCATCGAAAATGTAGGCAAGTTTATATTTTTTTATTATTCCATTTTCTACTTCTTCTTCAACAATAAACTTATCTTTCAAAGAGGGCTCTGCTTTTTCATAAAAATATTTCATTCTTCTTTGTGCTGCGTCATTTGTTATGTTTTTTCTTCTGGTTATATTTACATAGAATTGTAAATCTGGATATTTTTTAGATTGATAGGTGTATAACTTAGATTTGTCTTCTGTTTCTACAACAGATACTCTCTTAAATTCTTTGCCATATCGGTCTTTTACCAATCTGTCGGAGTCTGGTACTGTCGTAACATTCCAAAAAATCATAAAAATACAAGCAAAGACAACAAAAATACTCAACTTAATTTCGTCTTTGTATTTCAGTAAAACTTCTCGCACATCTTCACTCAAATGAAATAATTTTGCCAGTTTAGTTATCATGTCTGGCTTGCCTTCTGCCTTTTGCTGTTCTCTCAAGCCTTGGCTTGGATATCTTCTACGGTCTAGATCTTCTTTTTGTCTTTGGTCTTGCTGTTCTTGCCACTGATTTAGTTCTTTCCAATCATCTTCTTTCCCCATTTATTTTCCTTATCCTTTCTCTATTTTCGATTGATTAGGACGACTTCTCTTTTTTCTACTTCCATTAGCGAAAAATCTTGTTTTGATCCTCCCATAAGGCGTTGTGGTTTTACCAAACGATTATGTGTAAAGGTTTGATTAAGCACAACTGCTACTTGTCCATCTTTGCAATAATAGTCCTCTTCTAAGTAGTATGGGTCGAAAATGTATACAAAATTATCATCTATCTTGGTAATGAGTACATAATGTTCTACTTCTTGATAACATCTTGCTAAAATACAACCTCCGTGCTTCTGTACATGCTCGCATTTTTTCTAGTGTTACCTCTTCTTTTTCTAACACTTGGCAAGAAATATTAAAGTTGTTATTTCCTGCATATCTCGCTATCCAATAGGATAATTTTTCGATGGCTTTTGGCGAAGTTCCGCCTTCTCCTACTATCCCACTTTCCCCTTCTGCATCTAAGGTGTATCTGTGGATGGCTTTTAGCAAGGCAACTGGAATTTCTTCTCTTTCAAATAGATAGACAAGTGCATTGATTAGCGAAGTAGTTCCACAGTCATATTCTGTAATTTGAAATCTTAATGGTATTTTCATTTGTTTTCTCCTTTTTTCACAATATACGTTAACCAGTTTTTCTGACGATCTGGCTCGCTTGTGTGCATGGTATAGGTAATTTCAAAGCCCTCTTCTTCTAGCAATTCTTTCAATTCTGGTTCCGTAAATTTCTTGCGAAATCTGACAATATTTCCTTCATAATCTTGTTTTTCATAAAATCCTTCTTCGGACTTTTCGTGGATGGTTGTATAAATTAAAGTTTTTCCATCCTCTTTTAACCATGTTCGGATTAACTGTAACAATTTTCGAGCGTCTTCTTTCGGAAAATTATGGATAACTGCTCCCATAAAAATCGCATCAAAAAGATTGCTTTCCAGTTTTGCTTCTAATACATTGACTTGTGCAAAAGTGGTACGTGGTGACCTTTGTTTGGCATATTCAATCATTTTGCTTGAAAGTTCAATCGCACAAGTCCTACAATTTAATTCCTCAAAAATGGCTAACATACGCCCAGTTCCTGGTCCAATTTCTAAGACAAGATTTCTCGTATCTTTTTTGAGTAAGTTTTCGGTTAAGATTTTCTTCCATTGCTCATCGGTTAAATCATATTTTCCAACCTCTTCATGCCTCTTTGCGTGTTGGTCTGCAAATTTATCATAGGCTTTACGATTTATGGTAATATATTCTGGTTCCATTTTTCTCTCCTCTTGTGGTTATTCTATCATATTTCGGTATCTTTCGGAAAGAGATTTTGCATATTTTTACAAAAAAGAAAGACTAGGAATTGTCCTAATCTTTCTCGTTTTTATCTTTCTTCTTCAAAATCCAAGTCAACCGCATTTTGGATTGCTTGCTCTTCTTGAACTTCTTGGTCTTTGTTTTGTTCAAAACTTTCTTCTGTTAGCCAGCCTAAAACAGTGGTTGTTCCATCTGCATTTCTACATACAATATGATATGAGAATTTAGCATTTGGATATTGTTGCTTTAATTCATATAGACTAATATTGGGGTCTTTTATGGTTATGTATTGTGTGTCTGTCATAACATCAATCATGTTAATTTCTTTTACACCTTCTACATAGTTTTCAAAACGTCCAAAGTTTCCTTGCCCTTCTGGTGATGCAAAGAATTTGCCAGAACTAATATTCATAGCAGTTCCTACTCGGATGGAAGATAGGTATTCTACTTTCTCGTCTTTTTCTCCCTCTTCTACTTGTTGAACATTTTGCTCTCCAGTTTGTCCTTTTCCCTCGTTTTGTTCAACTTCTTCTGGTGCTTTAACTTCTGGCGTTTGACTAACAACCGGTGTCTGCGTTGGTGTTGGCGTTTCGTCTAAAATAATATTTCCTTGTTGGATGTTTCCTAACTGTTCTGGTTTTACGGTTTCAGTAGCAGTTGGTCTAGTTGGAGTTTGCTCATTTCTTAAATCTTGTGCATTTCCATTAGAAAGTAAGGTATATCCGCCTAAGGCTAATGCTCCTGCTAGTGCGAAAGCAGTTGCTGCTCCTGCGATTGCTTTTTGTTTTTTGGTTAATTGCGGAACATGAACTTTATTGCGAATAGCGTCTGCTTTGTCTTTTAACTTTCTTGTAAATCTTGTTACAAGACCTTCTTTTTGGGCTTTTGAACCATTTTTTGCTAATACAACTGTTTTGGCAACTGGCTTTTTCTTCTTGGTAGTTGTTGTTTGTTGTACTGGTGGTTTTTTTGGTTCTTTTTTTGCTTGTCCTACTGCTGCTTCTCTTCTTGCTTTTTTCTCTGCTTTGGCTTGTATCATACCAGTATATCTATTTTGTAATCTTCCTGCCTCGCGTTGCTCATTGATGGCTTGTTGTTTTGCTTTACATCTTTTAACGGTTCTTTTTGGTTTTGGCTGTGCTTTTTTAGCTGCCTTTGCTCTTTTTGCTTCCTCTATTCTTCGTGCTTCTGCTTCTTTTGCTTCCTTGGCTAATCTTGCTTTTTCGTCTTCCTCTTGCATTTTCTTTAGCGCATCCTCATCTGGCATTGGTGGCAAGTCGTCTTCTTCTAATTCGAGGACAATTCTCTTTGGCTCAGCTTGTACTGGTGGTACAACTACTTCTGGTTGTAGTGCTGGCTCTGGTTCTGGTTCCACAACAAGCTCTGGCTGTGCCACTTGTTCTGGTTGAACAAGTGGGTCTGGTTGAACTGGTTCTGGTTCCGGTTCTGTTTTTCCCATTCCTGGTAAGTCTTCCATTTTTTCAACCACTTTTACTTCTGGTGCTACTAATAGCGGTTGTTTGCCTGTAAATGTATTTACTTTGACACCATTTTGCCTTTGTGCAAAGGCAAGACGAATTGCTTGCATTCGGTCATTGAAGGAAAGGCTGCCCCATCCACCGAATAAACTAACATTATATTCTACCGAAATTCCTGCTTTTTGGAATTCCGCTGCTCTTGTTTCTCTTGACCTGATATATCTTTGCCTAGATGATTCCGCTCTACTTGAAAACGGAATTTGCATGATAGTAGTGTCAATATATTTTTCTGCATACTCCGTTCCATATTGACGGTCAAATTCTTGGATTGCTTCATACAAGCCAACATCGATTAAATTCTTTTTCTCTGCGGGGATCCATCTTCTTGTTTTTTCAATAGCATCTCTTTTCTTTTTTACTCGCTTTTTATCGTATTGGTGTTCCATTGGCTTTGTTACGAATTGGTCTTCTCCATCGTAAACAAGATATACGCCCTTTTTCATGTCGACTGTAACCTTTATCATAATTTTTCCTCCAAATTATACTTTTTCCTTTGCTGTTTACATAACTATTTATATTATACCGTAAATTGCCATTTATGTCAAATTTTGCAATGGTTTGCAGGTTTTTGCTCTTCTATTTTTTTTACTCAAAAAGCAACTATAGCGTCGAAAAAGGCTATAGCTGCTTTTCTTTATAGTGTACGATATTGGTTCTTATCTGCTCTTTCGTCTAGTTTTCTTTCGTATTCTTTGTTTGTATAGAACCAGTCTGTTTCTTTACTAACAGGATGTGCTTCATGGTTCTTTTCTGCTAGTAACTCAAGTAGTGCAACGACTGGTAAAATCATAGCAAGAAGAGATACCATTACATTGATATATACATTTTGGCTTACACCTGCACCACCACTAATAATGGTAGAAATGTTTTGGTACAGATACACGCCAAAGTAAAGACCATAACTAATCAAATAGAGAATGGCTCCCAATATTTTTCTTTTATATATGAGTATCATGCAAAGCAATGCTACGAATAAAAGTGCAATTTCGGCAGCTGAGTCCAATTGTGTCAAG
>ERZ777306.1989-NODE-1989-length-28387-cov-7.704927_pt1 | contig 28387 bp, 26 predicted proteins | sample MGYA00374966_ERZ777306 | MGnify/ENA primary metagenome ERZ777306 (study PRJEB29329, sample SAMN06343882) | mouse gut metagenome | isolation source: Mouse cecum | place: Austria: Vienna | collected 2014-11-15 ... | reverse complement strand
AAATGCAGAAGGAGGGTGAGAGCGGCCGCCGCAAGATGAACCAGTGGACGCGCTTCCTCACCATCGGCGTGCTCCTGTTGCAGGGTCCGGCCTACATCGCCAACCTCTACCATCAGGTCCCCACCGCGTTCGTCTACGGCAACTCGTTCGGGTTCGTATGCTATGCGACGACGATTCTCATCGCCGGTACCATGTTCATCATGTGGCTGGGCGAGAAGATCACCGACAAAGGCATCGGCAACGGTATCTCGCTGATCATCATGATCGGTATCGTGGCCCGTCTTCCCCATGCGCTGCTGGCCGAGGTCAACGCGCGCATCCAGACGGCCACCGGTAGCGCCATCATGCTGATCTTCGAGCTCGTGCTGCTGTTCCTGGTCTTCATGGCTACGATCGCCCTGGTGCAGGCCGTCCGCAAGGTGCCTGTACAGTATGCCAAGCGTATCGTGGGCAACAAGCAGTACGGAGGCGTGCGTCAGTACATCCCGCTGAAGATGAACGCGGCAAATGTCATGCCGATCATCTTCGCGCAGGCGCTGATGTTCATCCCCGCGCTGTTCGCCAACGTGGCTCCCGGCTTCGCTGCCGCCTTCAGCACGATGACGGGTTTCTGGTACAACTTTACGCTGGCAGTGCTGGTAATCGTCTTCACCTACTTCTACACGGCGATTATCATCAATCCTCAAATGATGGCCGATGACATGAAGCGCAACGGAGGCTTTATCCCGGGAGTGAAACCGGGCAAGCAGACGGTGAACTACATCGATACCATCATGACGCGTATCACCCTTCCCGGTTCGGTATTCCTGGCCGTCGTGGCGATCCTGCCCGCACTGGCCATGAAGTTCCTGGGCATCCAGCAGGCGTTCGCCTACTTCTACGGAGGTACGTCGCTGCTGATCATGGTAGGCGTGGTGCTCGACACTCTCAAGCAGATAGAGAGCTACCTGCTGATGCGTCACTACGACGGTCTGATGAAGACGGGCCGCATCCAGGGGCGTCATTAGCAGTTTGTCCGAAGAGTTTGACGATATGATTCATCTGAAGACTGACGAGGAGATCGAATTGCTCCGTGAGAACAACATCCTGGTGTCGCGGACGCTGGCCGAGGTGGGTCGCCACATTCGGCCGGGCGTCACGACCAAGGAGTTGGACTCGCTCGCCGAGGAGTTCATCCGCGCGCACGGGGCGGTTCCGGCTTTCCTCGGGTATCAGGGATTTCCCGCTTCGTTGTGTATTTCGGTAAACGAACAGGTAGTTCACGGTATCCCGTCCTCGAAATGCGTACTCAAAGAGGGCGACATCGTTTCGGTCGATTGCGGTACGTTCATGAAGGGGTTTGTTGGCGACTCGGCGTATACGTTCGCCGTAGGTGAGGTGTCCGAGGAAGTACGGCAGCTCATGCGAGTCACCAAAGAGGCTCTTTATAAAGGTACCGAGCAGGCCAGGGCCGGCAATCGCGTAGGCGACGTGTCGGCGGCCGTGCAGGCGCACGCCGAGGCTTACGGCTACGGCGTGGTGCGCGAATTGGAGGGCCACGGCCTGGGTCGCAAGATGCACGAAGACCCGGGCGTGCCCAATTACGGCGCACGCGGCAGAGGACCGCTCCTGAAGGAGGGGATGGTCATCTGCATCGAGCCCATGATCAACATGGGGACCAAAGCGGTGGTATTCGAGAGGGACGGTTGGACGGTTCGCACGCGCGACCGCAAGCCTGCGGCTCACTACGAGTTCGCGGTGGCGGTGCGCCGCGACGGGCCCGACGTCCTGACCGACTTCAGCATCATCGAACAGGCATTAAACGATTAAGACTCTATGGCAAAGCAAGCCGCTATCGAACGGGACGGTACGATCATCGAGGCCCTCTCCAACGCGATGTTCCGCGTCGAGCTGGACAACGGGCACATTCTGACCGCCCACATCTCGGGAAAGATGCGCATGCACTACATCAAGATCCTTCCCGGGGACAAGGTAAAAGTGGAGATGACCCCCTACGACCTTTCGAAGGGTCGCATCTCTTTCCGTTACAAATAACCAAGATTGCTTTAAGATCATGAAAGTAAAGGCATCCATCAAGAAGCGCAGCGAGGATTGCAAGATTGTGAAGCGTAAGGGCAAGCTCTACGTGATTTGCAAGAAGAATCCCAAGTTCAAGATGCGCCAGGGATAATGTGTATCAACGGTTTATTAAAGAAGAAGAAAAGTAAAGTCATATGGCACGTATTGTCGGTGTAGATTTACCCAAGAACAAGAGAGGCGAGATCGGCCTGACCTATATCTACGGTATCGGTCGTTCGACGGCTCGCAAGATTCTCGACGTAGCTGGCATCAGCTACGATGTCAAAGTACAGGACTGGTCGGATGATCAGGTCGGCGCGATCCGTTCGACGATCGCCGACATGGGCATCAAGGTCGAGGGCGAGTGCCGCTCGATGGTCCAGCTCAACATCAAGCGTCTGATGGACATCGGTTGCTATCGTGGCATCCGTCACCGTCTGGGTCTGCCGGTTCGCGGTCAGTCGACCAAGAACAACGCCCGCACGCGCAAGGGCAAGAAGAAGACGGTCGCAAACAAGAAAAAAGCAACGAAGTAATCTTTAGAGAATTATGGCAAAGAAAACTGGAGCAGTCAAGAAGAAGGTTGTCAAGGTGGGTGCCGTGGGCAATGCCTACGTACACTCGACTTTCAACAACGTCATCATCACCATCACCAACGAGATGGGCGACGTCATCAGCTGGTCTTCGGCCGGCAAGATGGGTTTCCGTGGTTCGAAGAAGAATACTCCCTACGCTGCTCAGACGTCGGCCGCCGACTGTGCGAAGGTGGCCTACGACATGGGTCTTCGCAAGGTCAAGGTCTACGTCAAGGGTCCGGGTGCGGGCCGCGAGTCGGCCGTGCGTACGATCCACGGCGCCGGCATCGAGGTGATGGAGATCATCGACGTCACGCCGCTGCCGCACAACGGCTGCCGCGCTCCCAACCGTCGTCGCGTCTAATCCGGCGCCGCGGTTCGGTTTATTCAAGTGTTAAAAACAAGTTAAGACAATGGGAAAATACATAGGACCAAAATCGAAGATCGCCCGCAAGTTCGGCGAAGCTATTTACGGTGCTGACAAGGTGCTCGAGAAGCGCCCCGTACCTCCCGGACAGCATGGTCTGGCACGCAAGCGCAAGAAGGTGTCGGAGTACGGTACGCAGCTCAACGAGAAGCAGAAGGCCAAGTACACCTACGGTCTTCTGGAGAAGCAGTTCGCCCGCACCTACGAGCAGGCTGCCCGCATGGGCGGCATCACGGGCGAGAACCTGCTGAAGCTGCTGGAGTGCCGTCTGGACAACGTGGTTTACCGTCTGGGCATTGCCCCGACTCGCGCCGCTGCCCGCCAGCTGGTTTCGCACTGCCACATCTGCGTCAACGGCAACGTCGTGAACATTCCCTCCTACTCGCTCCGTTCGGGCGACGTGGTGTCGGTTCGCGAGAAGTCGAAGAGCCTCGAGGTGATCACCGCTTCGCTGTCGGGCGCCGCCCGTAGCCGCTACGCATGGCTCGAGTGGGACGGTGCTACGATGAGCGGCAAGTTCCTCCAGAAACCCGAACGCGAGGAGATTCCGGAGAACATCAAGGAGCAGCTTATCGTCGAGTTGTACTCGAAGTAGTAATCAAACAAATTCACCATCATGGCAATATTAGCATTCCAGAAACCTGAGAAGGTGATTATGCTCGAATCCACTTCGTCGTTCGGAAAGTTCGAGTTCCGACCGCTGGAGCCCGGATTCGGTATGACTGTCGGTAACGCCTTGCGCCGTATCCTGCTTTCGTCGCTCGAAGGCTATGCGATCACGACGGTCAAGGTGGCCGGTGTCGACCACGAGTTCGCTGCAGTTCCCGGCGTGATGGAGGGGATGATCGACATCATCCTGAACCTCAAGAAGGTTCGTTTTATCCGCACGGTCGACAACCAGGATGCCGAGAAGGTCTCGATTAACGTGGCGGGTGTGACGGAGCTGACTGCCGGATACATTTCGAATTACCTTTCGTTCTTCAAGGTGCTCAATCCCGACCTGGTGATCTGCCACCTGGCCCCCGGCACGAAGATGCAGCTCACGCTGACCATCGGCAAGGGCCGCGGCTATGTCCCCTCGGAGGAGAACGCCCCCGCCGAGAGCGAGTTCGGCACGCTGCCCATCGATTCGATCTTCACGCCGATCAAGAACGTGAAGTATACGATCGAGAACTACCGTGTCGAGCAGAAGACCGACTACGAAAAGCTGAATTTGGAAATTACTACCGACGGGTCTATCCACCCCAAGGAGGCGCTCAAGGAGGCTGCGAAGATTCTCATCCAGCATTTCATGCTCTTCTCCGACGAGAAGATCACCGTCAACATGGAGGACACGAACGGCGCCGAGGAGTTCGACGAGGACGTGCTCCACATGCGTCAGCTGCTGAAGACCAAGCTTTCGGACCAGGATCTTTCGGTCCGTGCGCTGAACTGTCTGAAGGCCGCCGACGTGGATACGGTGGGCGATCTGGTGAAGTTGAACCGCAACGACCTGCTGAAGTTCCGCAACTTCGGCAAGAAGTCGCTCACGGAGCTCGACGAGCTGCTGACCTCCCTGAACCTGAAGTTCGGTATGGACGTATCAATCTACAAACTTGACAAAGACTAATTATGAGACACAATAAGAACTACAACCACCTGGGCCGCCAGGCGGGCCATCGCAAGGCGTTGATGTCGAACATGGCCTCGTCGCTGATCCTGCACAAGCGCATCGAGACGACCGTGGCCAAGGCCAAGGCCGTTCGCCGGTTCATCGAGCCGCTGGTCACCAAGTCGAAGGAGGACACGACCCACTCGCGCCGTGTCGTATTCTCGTACCTCAAGCAGAAGGAGGCCGTGACGGAGCTCTTCCGCACGATCGCTCCGAAGATCGCCGAGCGTCCGGGCGGTTACACGCGCATCCTCAAGACGGGCTTCCGTCTGGGCGACGCCGCCGACATGTGCATCATCGAGTTCGTCGACTTCAACGAGGCCTACACGCTGGGCATCGCGCCCGCGGCTGCTGCCGAGGCGAAGCCTAAGACGCGTCGTTCGCGCAAGAAGTCGACCGACGCCGTCGAGGACGCTACCGTAGTCGATGGCGCCAAGAAGGCCGCTCCGAAGGCCCCCAAGGCTGCCGCTGCGAAGGCTTCGGCTCCGAAGGTCGCCAAGAAGACCAACGTCGGCAAGAAGATGTAACAACCCGATGACAGCGGTCCTCCGCGGCCGCTCATCGTCCGAAATCCCCGTTCGGGAGGGTGCTTCAAGTACCGCCCGAGCGGGGATTTTTCGATTCATAATGCACGATTCGCAATCCTCGATTGTCCCGCGGGCTGCGCAGCTGGCGCTGCAATGAATAATGGTTTTGCTGCGGCTTCTCATTTTCAATTTTCCATTTTCCATTTGCGCATGGCGGCCGAAGGCCGGCAGCCCGCAGCCACCCCGGGCGGAGGGCCGCTCCGTCGGCTGCGCCTCGATCGCGCCTCCGTTGGCTGCGGCCGGCCCGGGAAGCCGCAGCAAGTATAAAGTAAAAAGCGAGCGATGAGGTTGACGATACTTCGCCTCAACAAATCCCAAACAAGTTTGGGTTTGTTTTCTGCTTATTCGTATCTTTGACTTCGTCTTGGATACTCCGTCTCGGCAGAACCAAACCGGCGGTTTGTCTCTGCACCCGACTTGCCGTATCTTTGACTTCACCTTATAATATACCTGAACCCCGAACCATGAAACAGCTCTTCCCGCTTCTCTGCCTCTATTTGGTCGCGGCGACCGCATCGGCCGTCGCGGCGCAGCCCGCAACCTCCGATTCCGTCGTCGACACGCCCTGCGTCGATGTGCCCCTCTACGGCAATGCCTACCTCACGGCCGGCGAGGCGCGCGACTTGCGGATCGACGGCGAGGGCCTCCGCGGCTGGAGCGATCGCGCGCAGGTCGTGTCGGTCTATTTCGCCGTCGCGGAGCCGGGCGACCTCGCGCTTGCGCTTGTCGGCCGCAACGACGGCAGCCCCGCAGCGATCGAGGCGTGCGTCGGCGGCAAGACGTTCGGGATCGACGTCCGCAACGCCGCGACGGCAGCCATCCCCGTCGGCACGGTGTCGATCGAGCGGCCCGGCTACGTGCGCGTCGACCTTCGGGGCGTCGCGTGCCGCAGCCACTTCGGCACCTACGAGGCCCTGCGGCTCTCGGGCCCGGCCGCTGCGGGCGGCGTGACCGCCATTCCGGGCGGCGAAGCCGCCGGCGACTGGCCCTACTGGGGTCGCCGCGGTCCGTCGGTCCACATGGGCTACTCGGCCCCCGCGGGGGAGACGATCCGCTACTTCTACAACGAGGTGACGGTCCCCGAGGGCGAGGACGTGCTGCACACCTACTGCATGGCCAACGGCTTCAGCGGCGGCTACATGGGCATGCAGGTCAACGACCGCGATCCGGCCCTGCGCCGCATCCTCTTCTCGGTGTGGAGCGCCTTCACCACCGACGACCCCTCGTCGATCCCCGAGGCCTATCGCGTGCGGATGCTGCGCCGCGGCGAGGGCGTGCACATCGGCGAGTTCGGCAACGAGGGCTCGGGCGGCCAGAGCTACATGCACTACCCCTGGGAGGCGGGCCGCACCTACCGCTTCCTGACCGAGGTGCGCCCCGACGGCCCCGAGCGCACCATCTTCACGGGCTACTTCTGCGGCCACGACGGCGTGTGGCGCCTCGTCGCCTCGTTCCTGAGGCCCGAGCCGGGCAAGAGCGAGGAGAGCCACTACACGGGCATGCACTCCTTCCTGGAGAACTTCGACCCCGAGCAGGGCTACCGCGAGCGGCGCGTGCTGTTCGGCAATCAGTGGGTCATGACGACAGACGGGCGCTGGATCGAGCTTACGGAGGGGCGCTTCACGACCGACAACACGGGCCGCTCCGGCATCCGCCTCGACTTCGACGGCGGGCTCGACGGCGGGCGGTTCTACCTGCGCAACTGCGGCTTCTTCGACGGCTCGGTGCCCTACGGCGCGCGCTTCACGCGCCCGGCCACGGGCCGCCGGCCCGACGTCGACCTGCGGGCGCTGGAGGCGATCCCCTCGGCGCAGTAGCCCCCTTCCTCTAAAACAGTAGCGGCTCCCTTCGAAACGCCCCCCCCCGAAAACAAAAAAACGGGCACCCCGCGATGGGGCGCCCGGTTTTTTCGTAAGGCGATCTCGCCCGATTACTTGGCGAAGCCCTTGCCGATCGCGAGGAAGTCCTCGGCCTTCAGCGCGGCACCGCCGATCAGACCGCCGTCGACATCCTCCTTGGCGAAGATCTCGGCTGCGTTCGACGGCTTGCACGAACCGCCGTAGAGGATCGGGCACTCGGCCGCTGCGGCGCCGAACTTGGCTGCGAGCACCTCGCGGATGTAGGCGTGGATCTCCTGCGCCTGCTCGGCCGTGGCGGTCTTGCCCGTACCGATGGCCCACACGGGCTCATAGGCGATCACCAGGCTCTTGAACTGCTCCTCCGAGAGGTTGTAGACCACCTCCTCGATCTGGGCCTTCACCACGTCGAAGTGCTTGCCGGCCTCGCGCTCGTCGAGGTTCTCGCCCACGCAGTAGATCGGCACAAGGCCGTTGGCGTAGGCCTGCTCCATCTTGCGGTTGAGCGTCTCCGACGTCTCGCCGTAGTACTGGCGGCGCTCCGAGTGGCCCAGGATCACGTACTTGCAGCCCAGGGCGGCGATCATCGAGGCGGCTACTTCGCCCGTGTAGGCACCCTTGGCCTCGGCGGCGCAGTTCTGCGCGCCCAGCTCCACGTCCGAACCCTTCAGGGCCTCGGCCACCTGCGCGAGGTGGGTGAACGGGGGGCATACGATGAAGTTGACGCACGAGCATACCTCGCCGCGGCCTGCCACGACGTTCTTTGCGAGTTCCATGCCCTCGGCGGGAAGGGTGTTCATCTTCCAGTTGCCGGCTACGATTTTCTTTCTCATTGTCCTATTCGTTTTTTTGAGTTGTTGGATGTTCGTTCGTGTTCGGCGGCGTGGGCTACTCCTCGGCGCCGCACCACCGCTTGACCTCCTCCATCGAGGGGGCCTTCAGCCCCAGCTTGTTCTTCTTGTTGAAGCCGCAGAGGTCGTTGAAGAACTTGCCCGGGGCGAGCTTGCGCAGCGACTCGACGGTGATGTAGCCCATCTTCTGGATCGCGGGCACCCACTCCTCGGGAACGCCGATCCCGACGTACTTCTCGGTGGGGTCCGCGACGACCTTCTTCTCGGGGCGCATCTGCGGGAAGAAGAGCACGTCCTGGATCGACGTTTCGCCCGTCATGAACATCGTCAGACGGTCGATGCCGATGCCCATGCCCGAGCAGGAGGGCATGCCGTATTCGAGCGCGCGCACGAAGTCCATATCGATGAACATCGCCTCGTCGTCGCCCTTCTCCGAGAGGCGCAGCTGCTCCTGGAAGCGCTCAAGCTGGTCGATCGGGTCGTTCAGCTCCGAGTAGGCGTTGCAGAGCTCCTTGCCGTTGACGAAGAGCTCGAAGCGCTCCGTCAGGTCGGGATTCTCGCGGTGGCGCTTGCACAGCGGCGACATCTCGATGGGGTAGTCGCAGACGAACGTGGGCTGGATGAGCTCCTCCTCGCAGTACTGGCCGAAGATGGCGTCGATCAATTTGCCCTTGCCCATCGTCTCGTCGGTCTCGACGTTCAATCGTTTGCACGCCTCGCGCAGCTGCTCCTCCGTCTGCCCCGTGATGTCGTAGCCCGTCTTCTCGCGGATGGCGTCGGTCATCGTCAGGCGGCGGAACGGAGCCTTGAACGACACCTTGCGGCCCTCGATCTCCACCTCCGTGGTGCCGTTGACGGCCAGGGCCACGCGCTCGAGCATCTGCTCGGTGAACTCCATCATCCACTTGTAGTCCTTGTAGGCGACGTAGATCTCCATGCAGGTGAACTCGGGGTTGTGCGTGCGGTCCATGCCCTCGTTGCGGAAGTTCTTGCCGAACTCGTATACGCCGTCGAAGCCGCCTACGATGAGCTTCTTCAGGTAGAGCTCCGTGGCGATGCGCAGGTAGAGGTCCACGTCGAGCGAGTTGTGGTGGGTGATGAACGGACGCGCCGACGCACCGCCCGGGATGGGCTGCAGGATCGGGGTCTCCACCTCCAGGTAGCCGCGCTCATTGAAGAACGCGCGCATGGTGGCCATGATCCTGGCGCGCTTGACGAAGGTCTCCTTGACCTGCGGGTTGACTATGAGGTCGAGGTAGCGCTGGCGGTAGCGCACCTCCGGGTCGGTGAAGGCGTCGAAGGTCTTGCCGTCCTTCTCCTTGACCACGGGCAGCGGGCGGATCGACTTCGAGAGCACCGTGAAGCGGCGGCAGTGGACCGACAGCTCGCCCGAGTTGGTGCGGAAAGCGAAGCCCTCCACGCCCACGAAGTCGCCGATGTCGAGCAGCTTCTTGAAGACCGTGTTGTAGAGCGTCGGGTCGCCCTCGGGGCAGATGTCGTCGCGGCGGATGTAGACCTGCATGCGGCCCGTGGCGTCCTGCAGCTCGAAGAACGAGGCGCTGCCCATGATGCGGCGCGACATGATGCGGCCCGCGATGCGGACCTCCTGGAAGTTGCCCTTCTCTTCGTCGTAGTTGTCGGCGATCTCGCGCGCCGTGGCGGTCACCTCGTATCGGGCGGCGGGGTAGGGCTCGATGCCCAGCTCGCGCAGCGCGCCGAGCGACCGGCGGCGCAGCTGTTCCTGTTCGGAGAGTTCGATGGTCATGTGTCTATCTTTCGATGGGTTCGTTGTTTCGTTTTACCGGGCAAAAGTACGAAAAAAGGAGGGAAAATCAAAGGGCCGCCCTGTGGGCGGGCAATAAGCGGAAAGCCGGAGGCCGTGGGGCGTTTTCGGGGCGCAGCCAGCGGAGGGAGGCACCTCGCCGATGGCTCGTTCGGGCTCCGCAGGCTGCGGCCCGCCCGGCTAAGAGCCGGGATTTGCTATTTTGTTTTTCAGCTCGCAGCCAGCGGAGGCAAGCTGGAGGCGCAGCCGACAGAGCAGCCCTCCGCCCGGGGTGGCTGCGGGCTGCTCGGCTCTGCGAGCCGAAGTCGTAAGCCCTGCCGATCCCCTTCCCGATTTCAGACTTTCCCGCTCCCTCGCGTCAGCCGCCTGAACAGGCGCCATGCGGCCCAGCCCAGCGCGCCGCCCAGCGCTGCGCCCAGCAGCAGATCCATCGGAAAGTGCTTGGCGAGGTAGATGCGCGAGTAGCAGACGGCCAGCGTCGCCGCGACCATCAGGCAGGTGAACCAGCGGCGCCGCAGCGCGGCGCACGACAGCACGGCCAGCGCCACGACCGTCGCCGCGTGGGCCGAGACCGTGCCGTAGTACCCCGCCACCGCCTCCACGGGCACGTGAACCCTCCACGGCCCCGGGGCGCCCGCCTGCCGCAGCGCGTAGAGCGAGTCGGGCGCTATGGCCAGCCCCTCGAGCTCGGGGGTGAACATCGGGCGCCAGCGGGGCTCGAGGCCCGGCATCAGGTCGCCCAGCAGGCCGTTGTGCTTGAAGATGCCTGCCACGGCGTCGGAGAGCACCAGCGCCGCGAGCATCACCGCCAGGAAGATCGCCGCGCCGCGCCAGCCGTAGCGCCGGCTCACCAGCCAGACGATCAGGGCGTAGAGCGGCAGCCACATCGCCGTGCCCGACAGCGCGAGCATCGCGCGGTCCATAGCGGGTCCGCCGTCGAAGTTGAGTGCGAGAAAGAGGGGGTAGTCCCAGGTCATGGTCGTGGTTTGCTGTTGGGTTGTAGTGCGGCGTGACGGGTGGCCCCGCCGCAGGGTCGGAACTGGAAGTAAGGGTCAGAACTGGAAGTAGATGAAAGGTTGGATGTCGCTCGACTTGACCTGCATCACCAGCCAGATCATCGCCGCGGCGAGGAGTACCTGCACCGCGAGCGGCGAGCGGACCACCAGGCGCTGCGCCGCCGCGTCGACGCGCGCGGGCACGAAGTGCAGCGCATAACCTATGGCGATGAGGATGACGACGCCCGTGTATCCGGCCGCGAGCTGCGGCGCCAGCGCGGCGTTGAAGTTGAAGAAGATCTGGTGCAGCATCAGCTCCACGCCTCGCATCGACTCGGCGCGGAACATCAGCCACCCGAAGCACACCAGGTGGAACGTGACGACGATGCCCGCCGCGCGGCTCCAGGGGCGCATCTGCGCGCCGTCGGCCTTGGCGCCCGGGACCACGGCCATCCACATCTTGTGCAGCGCCAGCGCCGTGCCGTGCAGCGCGCCCCACAGCACGAAGCGCACGGCGGCGCCGTGCCACAGGCCGCCCAGGAGCATCGTCAGGAGCAGGTTGACGTAGGTGCGCACGCGCCCCCGGCGGTTGCCGCCCAGCGAGATGTAGAGGTAGTCGCGCAGCCACGACGAGAGCGAGATGTGCCAGCGGCGCCAGAACTCGGTGATCGTGGCCGACTTGTAGGGTGCGTCGAAGTTCTTGGGGAAGCGGAAGCCTAACATCAGGGCGATGCCGATGGCCATGTCCGAATAGCCCGAGAAGTCGCAGTAGATCTGCAGCGCATAGCCGTAGATGCCCGTGAGGCACTCCACGCCCGAGTAGAGGAGCGGCTCGTCGAAGATGCGGTCGACGAAGTTGAGCGAGATATAGTCCGATATGACCGCCTTCTTGAACAGACCCGTGAGGATCAGGAAGACCGCCGTGCCGAACATCTCGCGCGTCACCGTCACCGGGTTGCGGCGGATCTGCGGGATGAAGTCGCGCGCCCGGACGATGGGCCCGGCCACCAGCTGCGGGAAGAACGAGAGGTAGAAGAGGTAGTCCGCCCAGCGGCGCAGCGGCTCGATCTGTCGGCGGTAGATGTCGATCGTGTAGCTCATCGACTGGAACACGAAGAACGAGATGCCCACCGGCAGGAAGATGTTGCGGAACTGGAGGAACCCCTCGCCGAAGAGCTGGTTCGATATGTCTATGAGGAAGTTGGTGTACTTGAAGTAGCCCAGCATGCCCAGGTTCACGGCCACGCTCAGCGCCACCCACAGCCGCCGCAGCGCCGGCCGCCGCGTGCGGTGGAGCGCCCGGGCGATCCAGTAGTCGCTCGTGGCGGCGAAGATGAGCAGCAGGAAGTAGATGCCGCTCGACTTGTAGTAGAAGTAGAGCGAGAAGAGGATGACGTAGAGGATGCGGGCCGTCGCGGCGCGCCGCAGTGCCCCGTAGACGAGGAGGAACCCCGCGAAGAGGAACAGGAAGAGCCCGCTGCTGAAGATCAGCGGCGAGGAGGCGTCGTAGGAGAGCAGCTCCCCGAGCCGGGCCATGAGGTCGTGAAGCGGGAGGCTGTTCATCGGGCGGAGTGGTGCTGTGGGGTCGGGCGGAGGGCGACGCGGAGCGTGTCCGTGCGGTCGGGCGCCGGCTCGTGCCGGGCAGGCGCGTCGGGGAGGCCGGGCTCCTCGGCCGGAGCGTTGTCGGGCGTGTCGGGCGTGTCGTCGGGCGTGTCGTCGGGTGCCGTGTCGGGCCCTCCGGCAGGCGCCTCGGCCGGTGTCTCTGTCTGTGTTTCGGCGGCCGGGGCTTCGGTCTGTGTTTCGGTCGCCGCGCGCCCGTAGAGGCTTCCCGAGGACGCGGATGCCGTCCGGGTGCCGTAGGCCTCGATGGGCGAGAAGAGGCGCCGGTCGAGCAGCGAGCGGCGCAGCGAATCGACGATCTGCTGCTCGCGCCGCACGCGCACGATGCGGGCGTCGGCCTCGCGCAGCCGCTCGTTGAGCGCGTCGACGAGGGCCCACGCCACGCGGCGTCCGCCGGCGTAGTTGATGTGGGTGTAGTCCTTGCCGGCCCAGCCGCGCTGCACGAAGCGTCCCATGCCCCCTTCGGCGCGCATCGCCTCGGAGGTGGGCCAGAAAGCGGCGCCGGCCTCGCGGGCCGCCTCGCGCTGGCAGGCGGTCATGTAGGGCACGGCGTCCATGGGGCGGAAGCCCGCCTCGCCGCGTGCCGAGCGGTCGCTCACCCCCAGCACCAGCACCGCGGCCCGCGGGAAGCACTCGCGCACGAAGGCGACCATCTTGCCGATCTGCGCCCCGTAGTTACCGTAGGAGCGCACCCCCTGCTGCATGATGTTGAGCCCGTACTGGAGGATCACCAGGTCGTAGCCCCCCACCAGTGCGTCGATCTGCGCGTTGACCGAGGGGTTGGTCCAGAACATCGCCTGGCCGTTGTTGCTGCGGATCGAGTAGTTGTCCACCGCCGCGCCCTCCGTCTCCTCGAAGAGGGCGCCGTAGCCGATCATCCCCTCGTGGCCTTCGGCGACGCTGAAGGCGAGCGAGCGGATGCGCGGCGCCCGCACGACGATCTGGCGCACGGCCGCGTCGCCCTCGACGGCGATCTCGTGGTGGAGCGAATCGTTGAGCGTCAGCCGTATGCGGCTGTCCGACGGCGAGAGGAAAAGGATGCGGGCCGCCGAGCAGCGCTCCAGCCCCTCGCGCTCGTCCGTGCACTCCCAGCGCGTTGAGGCGCCCGCCGCCGGCTGGCAGGCCCAGCCCGAGACGAAGAAGTTCTCGCGCAGGTGCTGCGGGGCGTTGCGGCGCTGCATGATGTTGTAGGAGGTCCACCCCTTCGACTGGGTGCGGATCGTGCGGCGGAAACCCGTCAGCGGCGACGCCATCGGGGCGAAGCCGGCGCCCCCGCCGCCGTAGAGCTTCTGGAGCTGCTCGCGCAGGTCGGCCGTCAGGATGTCGCCCTCGACGAACGAGTCGCCCAGGAAGGCGATGCGCACCGGGCGGCGGGCCGTGAGCAGCGTGTCGCAGAAGCGCAGGAAGCTGCTGTCTGCCTCCGGGAGCTCGATGTGCGTGAGCGAGTCGACCAGCCGCAGCGAGGCCGCGCGCAGGCTGTCGCGCAACGCGGGTCTTCGCGCCGCGAGGGTGTCGGTTGCGGCGATCCACTCGAAGTGGGTCTGCACGGTGCGCCGCGCCGTGTCGGCGGCCGGCTGCTCGGCCTGGATCCGCTCGGCCACGGCCTCCATGTCTATCTGGAACTCCTCCTCGTCGAAGAGCGGCGCGGCCTGCTGTGCCTCGTCGTCGTGCTCCTCGTCGAAGGAGATCAGCTCCGAGAGGATGTTGGCGCGGCGCAGCGTCACCCCGCCCACGCGCTGCGGGGGAATGAAGCTGACGGCCGCGAGCACTCCGATGAGTGCCGCGACCGCCATCCATGCCGTGCGGGAGTATTCTCTTTCCGGACGCCGTTCCATCGTCAGCCCTTTAGCCGCGCCTTAGTCGCGCCGTCCGAGGATCACGAAGACCCAGTAGAGCACCGAGGCCACGGCGCTCAGTGCGGCCACCAGGTAGGTGCGGGCGGCCCAGCGCAGCGCCTCGCGCGCCTGCACGAGCTGCGCACCCTGCATCGTGCGGCTCGTCTGCAACCACTCGAGCGCCCGCTCCGAGGCGTTGTACTCCACCGGGAGGGTGATGAGCGAGAAGAGGGCCGTCATGCCGATCAGCCCCACGCCGATCCAGCATACGATGTCGTTCTGCGTCGAGGCCAGCAGCACCAGTCCGGCGATGATGACCCACGTGGCGGCCGACGAGGCGAACTGCACCACGGGCACCAGCTGCGAGCGCATCACCAGCGGGGCGTAGCCGCGGGCGTGCTGCACGGCGTGGCCGCACTCGTGGGCGGCCACGGCGGCTGCCGCGACGCTCGTCGACGAGTAGACCGAGTCGCTCAGGTTGACGGTCATCGTCTGTGGGTTGAAGTGGTCGGTCAGGTGCCCTTTCACGTGGGTCACCTTCACGTTGTGGATGTGGTTGTCGCGCAGCATCTTCTCGGCCACCTCGGCCCCCGTGAGCCCGCCGGGGAACTGCACGCGCGAATATTTCTTGAATACCGACTGCAGGCGCGCCTGCACGGCGTAGCCCGCCACGCCGATGAGGATCATCAGCAGGAACATGCCCGTCGTCGCGGCCGAGTAGCCGTGCTGGGCGCTTTCGGTGGTGTAGTACCCCGCCTGGAGCAGGGCGATAAGCGGTTGAATCATCGTCTGGTTCGTTTTTTCGGTTCGTTATTCGGTGCGGAGGGCCGCGTCTGGCTGTTTTGTGCCGCCCCCCCCCTCTTCGCGCGCTATTTGCGCACGGTGTAGTAGGCGCCGGCCTGCTGCGCGGGCATCAGCACCATGTCGTTCACGTTCATGTGGGCCGGCAGCTGCGCAGCCCACGCTATGGCCTCCGCAACATCCGCGCCGGTCAGGGGCACGACCCCCTGGTAGGTCTTCGCCGCGCGCTCGCGGTCGCCGTGGAAGCGCACCTCGGAAAACTCCGTTTCGACCATCCCGGGGCGGATCTCCGTCACCTTGATCCCCGCGGCGAGCAGGTCGGCGCGCATCGCCTGCGAGATGGCGTGCACGGCGTGCTTCGAGGCGCAGTAGACGGCGCCGTTCTCGTAGGGTTCCGTGCCTGCGATCGAGCCGATGTTGAAGATGTGTCCGCCGCCCGCCGCCACCATCTTGGGCGAGACGACGCGCGTGACGTAGAGCAGCCCCTTGACGTTGGTGTCGATCATCGCGTCCCAGTCGGCTGTGTCGCCGCAGTCGATGTGCTCCAGCCCCGCGGCCAGCCCGGCGTTGTTGACCAGCAGGTCGACGCGCTCCAGGGGGGAGAGCCAGCGGCGCACCTCCTCCTCCGAGCGGACGTCGAAGCGGAGCGTCGTGCAGCGCCCGCCCGCCTGCTCGATCTCGTGGCGGAGCTCCTCCAGCCGCTCGGCGCGGCGCCCCGTGGCGACGATGTCGTACCCCTCGCGCGAAAGGCGCAGGGCCGTCGCGCGGCCGATGCCCGAAGTGGCTCCGGTGATAAGTGCCTGTTTTTTCATAAATCTGCCTTCAGTGGGGACAAAAGTACGAATTTTTGGTTTACTTTGCACAAATTTCCGTTTTAAAAGCTCGTGGATACCGCCCTTTTCATCGCCCGCCGCACGCTGCATCCGGCCCCCGGGGAGAGACCCGGGGTGATGGAGCGCATCGCCGTGGTCTCGGTGGCCCTGAGCGTCGCGGTGATGATCGTGGCGCTGGCCGTCGTGCTGGGCTTCAAGCGCGAGGTGGGGGAGCGCCTCTCGGGCCTCTCGGGCCATGTGCTGCTCACCGACGTGCGGGGCGCCGACGCGGCCGACCCCGCGCCCGTGGTGCGCAGCGCCTATGTCGAGGGTCTGGTGCGCGACATGCCGGGCTTCGCGGCGCTCTCGCCCTACGTCGTGCGCGGCGGCATCGTCCGCACGGACGAAGCCGTGGAGACGGTCGTGCTCAAGGGTGTCGACAGCGCCTTCGACTGGCGGCGGTTCGGCCGCTGGCTCGTCGCGGGCGAGCTGCCGAGGGTGGGCGCCGAGCCCCGCACCAAGGACCTGCTGCTCTCGCGCACGCTCGCCCGCCGGCTGCGGCTGGAGGTGGGCGATCGCGTGGAGATGCTCTTCGTGGGGGGCGATGCCCCGCGGCGCGACCGCTTCCTCGTCTCGGGACTCTACGCCTCGGGCATGGACGAGATGGACGCCTCGCTGGCGCTCACCGACCTGCGCAACGTGGCGCGCCTGGCGGGGTGGGGTCCCGACTCGGTGTCGGGCTACGAGATCTTCACGCGCGACCTCGCGTCGGCCGACGCCTTCGCCGAGGAGCTCGACGAACGGCTCTTCTTCGACGAGCGCGACGAGACGGCCAACCTCGCCGCGACGAGCCTCCGTGCGCTCTATCCCAACGTCTTCGACTGGCTGCGGGCCCACGACGTCAATGCCGCGGTGATCATCGGCGTGATGCTGCTGGTCGCCTTCTTCAACATGGCCTCGGCGCTGCTCGTGCTCGTGCTGGAGCGCACGCGCACGATCGGCCTGCTCAAAGCGCTGGGCATGACCGATGGCGCCCTGCGCCGGCTCTTCCTCTACCGCGCGGCCTTCGTGGCGCTGCGCGGCCTGGCGTGGGGCAACGCCGCGGGCCTGGGGCTGTGCCTCGTGCAGCGGTGGCTGCACCCGGTGCGCCTCTCGTCGGAGGGCTACATGCTCTCGGAGCTCCCCGTGAGTCTGGAGTGGGGGTGGTGGCTGGCGCTCAACGCCGGTACGCTGGCGGCCATCGTCGTGCTGCTGCTGCTCCCCGCGCAGGTCATCTCCAAAGTCAAACCCGATCAAACTATCCGTTACGAATGAGCGTGAAACCTTACGATAACCCCTCCTCGAAGAAGGAGCAGGTGCGCACGATGTTCGACCGCATCGCCGGGCGCTACGACCTGCTGAACCATGTCCTCTCGATGTCGATCGACCGCCTCTGGCGCCGCCGCACGGTGCGTCTCGTGGCTGCCCGCGCGCCGCGCCGCGTGCTCGACGTGGCCACCGGCACGGGCGACCTGGCCCTGGCCCTCGCGCGCGCCCTGCCCGAGGCCCGCATCACGGGGCTCGACCTCTCGGAGGGGATGCTCGCCGCCGCGCGCGGGAAGGTCGCGGCGCGCGGCCTCTCCGGCCGCATCGAGCTGGTGCAGGGCGACGCCGAGCGCCTCGCGTGGCCCGATGCGACGTTCGACGCCGTGACGGTGGCCTTCGGCGTGCGCAACTTCGGCGATCTGGAGCGGGGGCTCTCCGAGCTCGCGCGCGTGCTGCGCCCGGGCGGGCAGCTGGCCGTGCTCGAGTTCTCGCGCCCCGACAACCCCCTCTTCCGCCGCCTCTACGAGTTCTACTCGGGCCGCATCCTCCCCCGCATCGGGGGGCTGCTCTCGCGCGATAAGTGCGCCTACGAGTACCTCCCCGCCTCGGTCGGCGCCTTTCCGCCCCCCGAAGATTTTCTGGCGATGCTGCGCGCCGCGGGTCTTGCCGACTGCACGGCCCGCAGCCAGAGCTTCGGCATAGCACGTATCTACACCGCCCGGCGATGAGACGGATGCTTCTCTGTCTGCTCGTGGCCGCCGCGGCGTGTGCCGCGACCTCGTGCCGCCGGGCCGTCGAGCGCTCGGCCTCGAAGATCCGCATCGAGGCGGTAGGGCGCCCCGTCGTGCTGGGGCCCACGGCCTTCGAACTGCCGCTGACGGTCGACAACGGCTCGGCCCACCGCCTGCGGCTCGAGGCCGCGTCGCTCGCGCTGCGCTGCGGCGACGCCCGGGCGCTGGAGCTGCGCCTGGCCGGGGAGGTCTGCATCGAGCGCCGCACGCGCGTCGAGGTGGTAACCCGCTGGCGCATGCGCATCGCCGATCCGCTGGCCCTCTACGTCGTCGTCGAGCGGCTGCGCAAGGGCGAGCTTTCGGACCTCGCGGTCGACTACGCCGTCGAGGGGCGCGGCGGGCCGGCGGCCGTAAATATTTCGCGCGAAAGGGTGCCGTTGTCCGAATTTTTGAATACCTTTGGCCTGACGACGGACGACGTCGCCCGATTTTTCCGAACCGAACGATGAAACGAATACTTCTTCTCCAGCTTCTGCTCCTGGCCGCCATGCCTCTGTGCGCCCAGTCGCTCGAGGCCTTCAAGCGGCGCCTGGCCGAGCCGGTCGTGGCCGAGTCTGTCTCCGTGCGGGGGCGTGTCGCCGTGTGCGAGGCGGCCGATGCCGCGCGCGCCGTCGCCGCCGCTTCGCGCATGGGCACGCGCACGCGCTTCTACGGCTACCGGGTCTGCATCTTCCAGGACAACAGCCAGAACGGCCGCGCCGAGGCCGTGGCCGCCAAGGCGCTCTTCGAGCAGACCTACCCCGGCGAGCGGGTCTACATGATCTACGAGAACCCCTATTTCAAGGTCATGGTGGGCAACTGCCTCACCTCCGAGGAGGCGATCATCCTCAAGGGGCGCGTCTCGGCCACCTTCCCCAAGGCCTTCCCGCGGCGCGAGGAGCTCACGCTGTCGGATCTGCTCGAGTAACCGGATTTGTTGAAAATATCGTTTTTTCTTTGCGTATTTTCCGCTAATCCCTAATTTTGCACCGATCAAAACAACTATTAAATCGTTACGACTATGAAGAAGATTTTCTCTTTCGCGATCGTACTGGTGGCTGCCGCCATGGTAAGCTGCGGCGGTAACAACGCTTCGAAGCCCGCCGAGGCCGAGGCTCAGGCTGCCGAGCAGTGCGAGGGCTGCTGCGACAAGGCCGAGGGTGCCTGCTGCGAGCAGAAGGCCGAAGGCGAGTGCTGCGGCGAGGGTGAGTGCGCCAAGAAGGCTGAGGGCGAGTGCTGCGGCGAAGGCGAGTGCGCCAAGAAAGCCGAGGGCGAGTGCTGCCAGGAGAAGGCCGAGTAATTCGCCTCTTCGTTACATTGAAGGAGCTTCCCCTGCGGGAGGCTCCTTTTTTGTGTTTTCGTCAGACCGTAGCCGGCGCCCGGCTAAGAGCCGGGTCCTTTTCGTTCTCGGACGCAGCCAGCGGAGGTCCGCACGTCGCCCGAGGCTCGTGCGTCCTCCGCAGGCTGCGACCCGCCGCCTGGCGGCCATCGGTCGGCCGAAAAGCTCCCTTTGCCGGCTGGGGCGGTCGCGCCGGAGGCGCGAGCCGGCAAAGGGACGAAGCCGCAGGCTTCGGCGGGCGTCGGCTTGCGAATAGAGGATTTGCACTCTGTTTTCGCCCTCTGCCGCCGGAGGCTGCGGTCCGCGCCCGGCGGTTGGGCGATCGGGGCGCTGCGGTCCGTGCGCCATCGGGCCTATCGATCTCCGCGGATGGCGATCGGCGTATGCTGCCGTGCGGTTCAGCTTCCGAGGAGTGCCCCGACGGGCAGGTCTTTGACCAGGACCCGCTTGTCGCGGTCGAGCAGGTAGAGCGTCGGCATGGCCGGCAGTACGTAGAGCTCGTGCGTGCGGATCGCCCCCGTGTCGAAGCCCACGATCCACGCTGCGGGGAGCTGCTCCTTGGTGCGATCCCAGGCCGCGCGGTCGCCGTCGGCGTAGAGCGCCAGGAGGGTGAGCCCTCCCGCGGCGATGGCGCGCCGCAGCCGCTCGGAGGAGGAGAGCGCCTCCATGATCTCGCGGCAGTGGTCGCAGTCGGGGTCGTAGAAGAGCAGCAGCGTCTCTTCGGCCTCCGTGCCGTGGAGCGTCTGCCGCCGCCCGTCGCGCGTGATGTAGGTGAAGTCGGCGGCCGGCATCCCCGGGCGGTTCTTGCGTGCCGCGCCGAGCAGGTAGGCGGGGCGGATGCGCTCCGCCTCGTCGAGCGTGCCGGAGGCGATGAGCGCCTCGAGCCAGCGGATGAAGTAACCCTCGTCGAGCATCGGCGAGTTGGGGTCGTAGAGGTATTTCTCGGCGATCTCGCCCACGAGCAGCAGCGCCTCGCGGTCGGCGGCGGCCCGGGCGACGAGCTGCCCGAGCGCGGGGGCGAGCGCCGCCGTGTCGGCATGGGGGAAGAGCGAGACGAAGTTGGCGAACTGCTGCTCCATGAAGTCGCGGTTGCGGCTGCGCAGCGTGTCGCGGAACTCCATCGCGTCCCAGAAATGGCGGATCATCCACGACGCCCGCTCCCGGGGCGTGCGCAGCGCCGCCGGAGGCTCGGCCAGCGGGAGCTCGTCGGCCGAACCGGCCGAACCGGCCGCCGGAGCCGCCGCGGCATTTCCCGCAGCCGTGCGCGCAGCACTCGCATCCATAGTAGCCGCATCCGCCGCAACCGCAGCTCCGTTGTCGGTTGCGGGCCGCCGTCCCGTGCAGCCGCACGCCGCGGCCGCCAGCAGCAGTATCGCCGCGATCCTCCTCATAGCCTCGCTATTCCACCACGTCGCGCACGCAGCGCACATGGGTGTAGGTGCGATTGAGGACGGGGTCGTTGTGGTATTCCATGTATCCGTTGCTCCAGTAGCGCTGCTGCTCGGGGTTGGAGGCGCCACGTCCGTAGTTGAAGTAGATGCCGGCGACGCGCGTGTCCTGGCCCATCATGAAGCGCGAGCAGGAGAGCCACTGCCACATCCAGCCGCTCGCGGGCAGCCCGACGAATACCTCCTCGCGGCCGCGGCGCATGATGGTCAGCTCCTTCTGGTTGGGTACGCGCCAGGTGCCCCGGTCGCTGCCGTCCGCCTCCTCGGAGTAGAGCCCGCATATCGAGTTGTCGTTGTTCGACGCCTCCCAGTCCGACGCGGCGATCTGCAGGTAGTTGCCGCTGCCGCTCTTGCTATCCAGCCTCAGCACGTAGCCGTTGCCGTTGGTCGTGCGGATCAGCGTCGCGTTGTAGCCGGCCATCGACTCGGTGCAGTCCTCCCGGGCGTACTGGAACTTCTTGTAGGGCAGGTTCAGCTCGCTGGTGATCGGGTGCATGGGGATGACGTTCATCGCCTGCTGGCGGATCGACGACTGGTCGTAGTAGGTCATCTCCACCGTGCGCGCCGCCGGATCTATCTCGTAGGCCATCTGTACCGGGTCGCTCTCCACCACCTCGGTCAGGTTGCAGCCCAGGTTGCGGATGCAGCGCACCTGCCAGGCCGAGTTGTACCAGCCGCTTCCCTCCACGCCCTTTCTTTCGAGCGACAAGCCCTGCTCGTTGAGCAGCACCATGCCGTCGCTCGAAACGTAGTGGAACCAGGGGTTGGAGGCGTCTCCGTCGCGGCCCGGGAATCGGGTCATGTCGAAGTCGTTGGGGTCGAGCAGCGGGTCCTTGAGCGACTGGCGCCCCAGCACCATGCGGGTATATTTGCCCAGCGCGGGGAGGTACCAGCGTATCTCTTCGGGGTCGATGACGCCGTTGCCATTCAGGTCGCGGTTGCGCGAGAGGCAGAGCTCCATCACTTCGTAGAAGGCGTCGGTCGTGTTGGGGTCGTAGGGGTATCCGCCCTCGGCGGCGGGGGCGCTCCCGTGGTTGCGGTTGTATCCCGTTCCGCGGGTCTGCCGCAGCTGCGGCAGGTAGTATTTCCCGCTCTGCGGCGTCACTCCCGGGTCAGGCGTGCTGCTCAGTCGGGCGGGGATCTCGCCCTGCGTCAGCCGGCCGTCGGCGATCGCGAAGTAGGTCTCCCACTGCCTGCCGTTGCCCGCGTGGTTGAGGTACTGCCAGATGTTCACGCGCCCGTTGTCGGGGTTCCAGTCGTAGCCTACGAACGAGCTGCCGGTGATGGTCTCGGTTTGCGAGGGGGCCGCATTCTTCGCCTTGTCGGTCCAGCGCAGGTTGAGGCCGTAGGTCTCGTTGGTGTGCTCGGCGCCGAGGGCCCGGCCCGCGACCCGGCTGCCGCCCACGGTCGAGGTGGCGTAGTAGGTCTGTATCGACTGCTGGCGGATCAGGTACTTCGAGTATCCGTAGCGGCTCTCGCCGTCGTCCGACACCTCGCTTTCGCGGATGGCCAGGTAGACCGTGCGCGGGTCCTTGTTGACGTAGAGCCACCAGGCATTGCCCACCTCGTTGCCGTCGTCGGTCGTGCCGTGGTAGACATACTCGTCGACGAAGACGGTGTACCAGCGTTGCGTGTCGTCGTCGGGGTCGTCTGCGCCGGCCGCGTGGGGGTGTCCCGCCACGTCGCGCAGCTGCTCGAGCGTCCATGGCTCGGCGTCGGTTGGGCCGCTCTTGTACTTGGCCAGCACCTCCTCGCCCGTCGTCGGGCGGAAGCGGATCCACTGGTAGAAGTCGTAGTGCCCGTCGAGGCGGATCTGCTCCTCGACCGCCGCGCCGGCGGCGCGCAGCTCCGACGAGACGATCTGCCTGGCCGTATCGTCGTAGGGGGCCTGGATCGTGTAGTCGAGGCTGGCCCGCTCGCGGTTCGACAGCTGGATGTTGAAGGTGCCGTAGTGGGCGTCGAGGTCGATCGTCTGCTCGTAGGTGTCGAAGACCTCGCCCTCGGCGCCGGGCAGCTCCTCGCCCTCGCGGCGCGCCTCCACCACGATCTTGTCCAGCCCGCGGATCACCATCGTGTAGGTGTATTTGGTGTTGCGGCGGCAGTTGAAGTCCCTGGCCCGGGCCGCCTCGTCGGCGCCCTCGCAGTAGCCCAGGTGCACGCAGTAGCGCGCCGTGCCCGTGCGGTCGACCCGCACGCCGTCGATGGTGGTCGCGTAGGCCACCTCGGCCTCGATCTCGACATAGGTGGCGCGGTTGGCCGGGCCGTCCTCGGCCTCGGGGCAGAGGCTGGCGTAGATGCCCGAGTTGCCCCCTCCGTCGAGCTTGTGCTCGCGCTCGCGGTCGGCGTAGACGGTCACGCCGTCGAGCCCCGTGTGGCGGTTCTCGTACTGGTAGAAGTCGAAGGTGCGGTAGGTGCGGGCGTCGCCCGGGCGCGTGGTGCTCTCGAAGTTGCGCGAGAGGTTCGACGCGGCGTAGCTGCGCTCCCATGCGGCGTCGCCCGCGTTGGCCGCCTGCTCGTGGAGGTAGCTGTAGGTGGGGTTGTGCACCACCCGCCAGCTTTTCAGGTCCACCTCCAGGTCGGTGATCCCGGCCGCCGCCTCCCAGCGGATGTCGAAGCGTACGTAGGCCAGCAGGCGCCGCAGGTGGATGGCGCCGGGCAGCGTCACCTTGCCGTTCTGCGAGGAGGGGATCGTCACCGTGGCCTCGTTGTTCCACGCCGCGGGGTCGGAGGTCTGCGCGCTGTGGTAGATGCCCGCCATGATGAGGTTGGGCGCGAAGCTCGACACGTTGGCCGGGTTGATGTGCGCCGCCCGGATCGAGCGGTACTGCTCCCACGTCCGGACCACCTCCAGCAGGTCGCGCAGCGTGTAGTAGCCCGCCTGCGTGGGGCGCTTGCCCGCCTCGCGGAGGTCCTCCAGGAGCGTCTCGTTGTCGGTGGTGCCGTAGTTGTCGTCGACGTTGGCCACGCCCGCGATGCGGCTTGGGCCCGACTTGGTGTCGAGCGTCAGCGTGTGGAAGACGTGCTGGTCGGAGCGGTTCACCTCGCTGAATGCCGAGCCGCTCTTCACGCCGGTGCTCGCCAGGAAGGTGCCCACCCACAGCGTGTTGACCTGCGAGTCGTCCTTCTCCGACATCATGGCGCGTGTCTGGATCTCCATTGCGGGCAGCTCCAGCGCCACCTCCACCCTCGTCGGCTGCCCCTCCCCGTCGTCGGGCGCGGGGAGCTCCTCCTTGATGCAGGCCGAGATCGTCGTGGCGGCGGCCAGGCAGCATGCGGCGCGGCGCAGGCGGTTTCGTATGTCGTTCTTGCCGAAGTAGATCATGGTTTTCGGGGTTGCGTTAGTCGAATGTTATCTCGCTGCTCCGCCGCTCTTCCCAGGGACAGAGGGTGTAGCCGAACTCCAGCTCAGCGTCGCGGCTCACGCTGCGGACCTCCAGCCGGTAGACGTGGTTGCGCAGCAGCGTGCCGCCCCAGATGCCGTCGGCGTCGGGCATGGGGATCTCGTAGGTTCTGGTGCCTCCGCCGTAGTCGGCGCTCAGCATCGCCTCGATGCGCAGCGTCGGGCGGTCGTGGAACTTCATCTCGGGCAGGTAGGTGGTCCAGCGCTCCCGCGTCGTGCCCTCCGTGGTCCAGGCGTCCTTGCCGAAGGGGCGCGCGCCGCCCGCTTGCGGGTTCGCGGGCAGCGTGGGGGCCGTGACCTGCACGCCGTTGCGGAACGAGGCGGGCACGAGCAGCGCCTCTGCGGGGTAACTCCCGGCCACCATCGCCGCCGAGGTGAGGCGGGTGGCACCGTCGCTGCCGCGGTCGGCGATCGCGTCGATCACCTCCAGCCGCGCCAGCGCGCGCAGGAGGTGTATCCCGCCGTCGGCGCCGCCCAGCTGCAAGGGGGCCGAGGGGTCGCTGCGGCGCAGTTCGTCGGTCGAGACCTCGAACTCCTTCAGTCCGTACATCGGGATCCAGGGGCCGTCGGCCGCCGGCATCCACGCGTCGGGCATCCTCCATGCGGCCTTCGCGGCCTCGATCGCGGCCTCGGTCGTGCGCCCCGCCACGGCGGCGAGCGCCTCGTCGGGCCAGTTGGCCAGCACCATGATGCGGAAGCGCACGCGGCCCTCCTCGGCGGCGTAGTCGAAGTAGGGTTCGCGGATGGTCGCCGTGACGGTGTAGGAGGCGAAGTCGGGCGCCCCCTCCTGCAGGACGGGGCGGAGCTCCTGCAGCAGCGCGCCTCCCTGCGTGAAGAGCAGGAAGCGGGCCCGGTCGATGTCGATCCGGTTTTCGGCCTCGGCGCCCTGCTCCGTCCCGACGATCTCCTGGGCGCGCGAGCCCGGCGCCCGGGAGGCGATGCGGAAGCTCATCGTCACCTCGCGCCCCGGATCGGGTGCGGGGGCCTCGCTCTTCGAGCAGCCCGCCGGTGCGCAGGCGGCGCCGAGCCAGAGAATCGGGGCGGCTATGCGGTAGGTTAGTCTGCGTAGCATGGTCGTTTACATTTCGGTCTCCTGCTCGGGGACCACCACCCACGAATTGATGTAGATGCCGGCACCCGTATACCATTTGTCGTCGCCGTCGAGGAAGAAGGTGAGGTTGAACTCGTCCACGCGGTCGAGATACTCCTGCGGCTCCATGCGGCGGTTGTAGTTGCCGCGCACCATCAGCAGATACTTCACCAGCGGCAGGCGGATGATCCGTTCGCCGTCGGTGGTGCGGCGCACGACGAGCATCTGCTCGCGGTCGGCGGTCAGGCGCCCCACGGTCCGCTCGGCCATCAGTCCGTTGACGGTCGTCGCGCCGGCGCGCGCGGCAGCGGCGGCATCCGCATCGGCGTCGAAGTCGGCCCGGAGCGGGGTCTTGATCCAGTTGCGGTAGGTCAGCGGGGCATGGCCGAGCAGCGAGTTGTCGTAGTCCATGTCGCCGTTCGCGGCCTCGATCGAAAAGTCGAAGTCTTCGGCCTCCATCTGCTTGTCGCCCTGCGAATTGTAGTACTGGAGCGTTATGCGCACCGCATTGGTGTTCTTCGTCAGCGGGAGCGTCGCCTCGACCGTGCCGCCCAGCTCGGCCTCGGCGAAGGTCACGCGCCGCATGCCGTGGTAGAGCCCCGTCAGGTCGTCGGCCACGTAGTCGCCCGCGGCGTCGGCGAGGCGGGCGATCGAGAGCCGCAGCTGCTCGGGGCTCCGGGGGTCGGCCTCCGCGAGCCGGTAGAGCGGCTGCCCCTCCAGGCCGCACCACGCCACCAGGTCGTAGGTTCCCGCCGCCACGTCGACGGGCATCGTCCACGCCTCGTCGCGCAGCGCGTCGCCCGCCTCGGTGCCGTGCCATACGAGCTTGCCCGCGGTGTCGAACACCCACAGCGCCACCGACTCCACCTCGTGGGCGAAGGCGTCGGCATACTTGATGTTGCGGTCGTAGCGGAATCGTACCCGAAACTCCGTGCGGCAGGGCTCCAGGTCGTCGTAGATCGTTTCGCACGCGGTGAGCGCCGCCGTGGCGACGAGCAGCGCCGCGACGAGCGGCCGCAGGTGCGTGAAAGGTCTCTTCGTTCCCATATCGTCTCTTTTTTCGTGTCTTCGTGGGGGCGCGGAGGTTGCGGTGCCGCGCCTTTTCGGCCTGTGGCGCCGGGCGCCCGGCCGTTGGCTCCCCGGGTGCCGGTCAGAGCACCCGGGGACGATTCATCGCTGCGTCATGCGGCGGCAGCGGGGGAGGGTCAGAGTTCTACCTCCTGCGTCGGCACGATGTTCCATGCGAGGATGTTGAGCTTGGCCGAAACGTAGTAGTTGATGGCATCCTTCTGCGGCACGATCGGCTGGTCGTCCGAGCGCAGACCGGTGGCGCGGCCCTCGATGGTTCTGACGTTGAGGGTGTAGACGTGGTTGCGCACTACGCCGAAGTCGCCGCGGCGCATGTTCTCCCACATGTAGCTGCCGTCCTCCTCGAGGGGCTTGGTCGGATCGACATTCTGGCCGTAACCCAGGTGGCGGATGGGGATGTTGAAGAATGCGCGGCCGTTGTTGTACACCTCCATCGTGTGGACGTTCTGCCAGAGCCGGCGGTTCACCTCGTCGAGGTTCGTCGCGTCGACCGCGACATAGTGGGTCCCGTCGTAGAAATGCAGTGCCGGCAGGCCGTCGGCGGTGGCGCCCTTCAGCTGGAGGGTCACGTAGCGGCCCGCAACGGGCGTCTCGCCGCGTACGGCAGCCTTGGGATGCTCGACGTTGAAGTAATCGGCGTCGGTAGCCTTTGTGTATTGGTTGGTTGCGTCGTTGTACGTGTAGAGCAGATTCTGACGGGCGATCAGTGCCGCGGCAGCCTCGGCCTCGGAGGGGTAGTAGGTGTTGTGGTCTACATAGAAGGTTGCGGCGTCCGTCGCATCGTCTACGAGGTACTTGCCGACGATGACGACCGATGCGACCGATGCGACGGGGTTGCCCGTCTCGACGTTGTTGATGGCGTCGATGAAGGTCGTCGTTTCGCGCGAGTAGAAGTAGGCGGGCGTCGTGCCGAACTTGTCGCTGCCGGCGTCGAATGCCGGGGCGTTGGCCGATCCTGCGACGCCGTTCTTGATGCCGTTGTAGGAGAAATACTTGACCGCGTAATCCGTCTCTACGGCGTCGGGGTCGTCTACGTCGAGCACATCGTCGGAAACGTTGGGATAGTCGTTTTTGTAGAACGAAGGCGAACAGCCCCAGAAGCTGCGGTGGTCCGTCTCGTTGTTCCAGCTGTCTGCCATGCCCGTATTCTTGAATCGATCGACGACGTCTTTGTATGCAGCTACGCCTTCGGTCTCCGACAGAGCGAATTTCTTGGTCTGGTACGACGTCTTGCTCACTGCGTTGGGACGCCAGTATTCGGGCACGAACTGCAGCTTCACGGCGGTGCCGTCGGCCGTTTTGAGCTCCTCGTAATCCTTGATCGCATCGGCGGCGATCGACAGCCCGATCTTGGCGGAGTAGCGCTCCACATGGATCGTCAGGACCTCGTCGTTGTCGATGGCGCTTTGAGCCTTGTCCATCGAGTCGTACAGCTGGTTGTTCGTGACGGGGGTGGCCATCATCTTCTCCGTCTGGCCGGTGAAAGGATTGTGTCCGTAGTAGACCGAGTTGGACATGGGGAAGCCGTGCTCCGCCGAGTTGAGCGATGTGTAGATGTATTTCTGCTCGATCTCTTTGAGCGATAGTCCGTCGAATATGGCCGTTTGGTCGGTCGGGTTGACGAATGCCATGACATAGGCCGGCAGGTTCTGGCCCTGGGTCAGGTCTACGGCTACGACCTTGGACCAGATGCGCGATGTATTGTCATTGTTGAAGTCGTCCGTTACGTTGCCGTCGGCGATGGGAGTGGTCTTGGCGATGAAGTTGCCTCCCAGGTCGTAGAAGCAGAATACGATGTTATCGATCTGGCTCTCCTCCGCGGTGCCGTCCTCGTAGGCGCGCGTGCCCGCGGGGCTCGAAATGGCCACGCTCAGATAGCGTGTCTGGTCCTTGTCGGCGACCTGGGGCTTGGGGTCTACCGGTTCGTCGGACGAGCAGGAGGCTGCGAGCAGCAGCGCGGCGGCCATTCCGAGCAGGTGTTTGGTCTGTTTCATAAGAATGGTTTTTTTGTGGGTTTGTCGTTTTAGGTCAGCGGTTCTCTTCGTCGAGCTCGTCGATCTGTCGTATTGCGTCGTCGGCGTGTGCGATTCCGGCC
>ERZ777306.1980-NODE-1980-length-28502-cov-8.029001_pt1 | contig 28502 bp, 22 predicted proteins | sample MGYA00374966_ERZ777306 | MGnify/ENA primary metagenome ERZ777306 (study PRJEB29329, sample SAMN06343882) | mouse gut metagenome | isolation source: Mouse cecum | place: Austria: Vienna | collected 2014-11-15 ... | reverse complement strand
ATAAGAATATTATAAATACAAAAATAAAAGAAAAAGATTATTCTAACTGTATATTTATTTTATATAATGAAATTAAAAATATTTTAATTGAAAAAATTAAAGAGAAAAATCCTAGTTATGTGTATATAACAATTGGAGATTTAAAAAATAAAGCATTGAGATATCTTTCTTCTGATTTGCAAAGCTATGCAATTATATTATATACTTTAGTTATAAATCCAGAAGAAGATGAATTATATACATTAAATTTATTATTTGAAATTTACAAGCAATTAATATAAAAAACAAAAATATATGAAAGAACTTTAAGGAAAATCCTTAAAGTTCTTCTTTTTGTGTCTTTTTATAATTATCACAGTATTTTTTGACATCACAATCTGTACAGTTGGGTTTTCTTGCATCACATGTGTTTCTTCCATGCCATACAAATAAGTGATTTACATCGTAATAATATTCTTTTGGAAAAACTTTTAATAAATCTTGTTCTATTTTTTCTGGCTCTGTTTGTTTTGAAAAGCCCATTTTATTAGAAATTCTTTTAGCATGTGTATCTACTGCAATTCCTTGTGGATTATGAAATGCTTCAAGCATTATTACATTAGCACTTTTTCTACCAACTCCTGGTAATTTCTGGAGTTCTTCCATGTTTTGTGGAACAATTCCATTAAATTCTTGTACTAGCATTTGGCTACAAGCTTTCATGTTTTTAGCTTTATTTTTATAAAAACCACATGGATGTATAATTTCTTCTAACTCTTTAATATCTGCATTTGCCATTTCTTTAGGTGTTCCATATTTTTCAAATAAATATGGTGTTGTTTTATTAACTCTTTCATCTGTACATTGAGCTGAAAGCATTACTGCTATAGTCATCTGAAATGGGGTTTCAAAATCTAAACTACATGTTGCATCAGGATACATCTTTTTCATTGTTTCTATAATTTCTATTGCCTGCTTTTTTGTTTTCATAAATTACTCCATTTTATTCTTCATTTACAATTATCTCTTTATCTTGTGTTTTCTTTTCTTTTTTATTTCCAAACATCCATTTCATTAAAATTCCAAGTCCAAATAGTGAAACTAAACAATTAATAAATCCAACAACTGGAATTAACGAAATTAATCTTGTTACAATATATACACAAATTGCAAATAAAATTGTTATTGCTTTATTTTCACATGATGTTTTTTCATATATCATTTGACCTATTTTTAAAGATGCAACTGACATACTAATATATAAAGCAATAATATAAAGTACTATCATAAATAATCCTATTGGTAAACCAACTATCGTGAATAATAATGCAATTGATATTACTGGTACAAAAATTGCAAATAGTAATCCTTTTAATATTCCCATTCCAATTACATTACCATAATCTTCAGATTTCTCAGTATCCTTATTTTTTACTATAAAAAATAATACTGCTATAATAATTGATGCTGTTACAATATTTATTAATACACTTTGAATTTTATTTGTTAAAATTTCTTTTTCAGATTCTTGAGTAGATTCTTCTTTTTCATTTTTTACTAATTCTACATTATTTAATAAATCTGTTTTTCCTGTACATTCTCCTGTATATACTACTTTACCTTTTTCTATATATTCAGCTGTTTGTGCAACTTCTAAAATATCAACAGCAGCATTTAACATACGATTTACATTTCCTTGTATATCTAACTTTTTAGCAATTACGTCAAAATCAAATATTACATTTGAATTTTCAGCTAATGTTGCATTTTCTGCAATTGCATATACTGTATTTACAGTGTTTGTTTCTATTTTAGCATTTTTTGCTATCGCATATACACTTCCTGATATGCTTCCTTTTATTGTAACATCTTCTGCAATAACAAATACGTTTCCATTAATAGTTCCAGAATTAATATTTACATTTTCTCCTATTAAATAAACATTACCATTTACTGACTGTTCAACAGATATATTTTGTTCAATTAAAAAAATATCTGTCTCTGCAATATTTTCAAAATTTAACATATCATTACTAATTGGCATAATCCCATCTTCAGTAGCAGAATCACGAAGTTCTTTTAATGCTTTTTCAACCCTTTCTTCATCTGTCACCTCATTTGTTAATGTCTCCATTATTGAATTGGTTGCATAAGAAATATTTGATAATAGCATTATTAAAATAATTGATATTATCATAGACAATTTCAAAACTTTTTTCATAATTTTCTCCTTTACATTTTTAATTTTTTAACAGCTTCACTCTTATTTTCTGATAATATTAAATATTTACCAGCAACTAATATATTACTTCCTGCTTCTATAGCTTCTTTTGCAGTAATATCATTTATTCCACCATCAACTTCAATGTCTATATCAATATTATTTTCATCTACATATTCTTTTAATTTTTTAACTTTTTCTATCGTTTCTGGAATTAATTTTTGACCACCTTTTCCTGGAACAACTGTCATTACTAGAACCATATGAATTAGTTCTAAATAAGGTTTTATTTCTTCAATACTTGTATCTGGACTTATTGCTATTCCAACTCTTGTTCCTTCATTTTTTATAGTATTAATTATCTTTTTAGTTCTTTCTTCACTACCACTTACTTCTATATGAAATGTAAGTATTTCTGGTGACAACATTAAATAATCGTCTACAAAATTTTCAATATCTTCAACCATCAAATGAACATCTAAACCTAAGTTTGAAATATGTTTAATTGTTAATGCATAATCCTTCATTAATTCTACATTATTATTTTCAACAAATTTTCCATCCATAACATCTATATGAAAATAATTAACTTTTGCAGTTTCTAAATTATAAAAATCGCTTGTTGCATTATCTTTTTCTATATTTAAAGTTGATGCAGATACTTCTATCATAATCTCTCCTCCTATTTTTCAAAAATATTTGAGGCATGTATGTTTCATGCCTCATAATTTTTAGTTGTTAACTTACAGGTAAGACTTGATCTCCTTTACTGAAATCTACTGTATTTGTATATCTTGTAACTCCATTTATTTTTACCTTTACATTTTTAACTCCAGATGAGGTCCATTCTTGACTTATATCTGTTTTTGTCATAGGATAACTGCTATTTAAAATAGTATCATCTCCAACTTCTATTGTAACTGTTGCTTTTTCAATTTCTGGTGTTGTAGTTGTTTGGATTGCATTTCCATATTCATCAACACCTGGTACAGTTTCAGGTTTTGGTTCTGTATATCCTGTTAAAGATTTTAAGTTTACATTAATTGTAACTTTTGCTCTTTTTGGTTGTTTATTTACTGTAATTGTAACAGTTTCACCTTCTTTTATAACTTTATTAGCATTTACATTCTGAGCAGTTACTACACCATCTGATTTACTAGCATTTTCTTCATATTCTACTGATACTACTAGATTCAATGCTTTAAGCATATTTGTTGCTTCAGCTTCTGTTTTATTTAGAACACTTGGAACAGGAACATCTTTAAAAGCACTACCACTACTTACTGTAAGTTGTATAGTTGTTGCAGCTGTAATTTCTTCTCCACCTTCTGGATCTGATTCTATTACTATACCAGCTTCTACTGTTTCACTATTTTCTTGAATAATTTCATATTTTAATTCTAATTCATCTAGTTCATTTTTTACATCATCTATTTTTTTGCCTTTTATTCTTTTGGGAAGTGTTACTATTTTTTGTCCTTTACTTACTGTTAATGTTATTGCTTGTGTTACATTATATTTGAAATTTGTTTTTGATTCTGGATTTTGAGAAATTACATATCCTTCTTCAACTTCATCATTATATTCTTCTTCAATTGTAATATTTTCAAATCCTGCATCATTTAGCATTTTTACAGCTTCATCTTTTTTCAAACTTTTACCATTATTTACACTTGAAACATTAGGTATTTCTTCTTGAGGAGTTCTTGAACCATTTAAAACAGCTATTGTTCCATACATTGCTCCTACAAATAAAATAATTAATGCAAGTATTACTGTAACTGCTTTTGCCCATTTATGTTTTTTATAAAATTCTTTAACTTTATTTTCTTTTCTGTTACTAGATGAATTCTCATTTACTTTTGGTGCTTTTCTATCATTATTTTTTTCCATCTCTAATTCATATAAAGTTGGAATTTTTTGTGTTGGAGAATCATCTGACCTTGTAGCTAGTTCAACAAAATCTTCATTTGGTTTTTTTAATGCTAATGATAAATCTCTAAGCATTTCTGTTGCATTTTGATATCTTAAATTTGGATCTTTTTGCATTGCTTTTAAAATAATTCTATTAATACTTATTGGAATATTTTCATTATATTTTATTGGATCTACTGGTTCTTCTTGAACTTGTTTTAATGCAACTGATACTGGTGTATCTGCATCAAATGGAACTTTTCCTGTAAGCATTTCATACATTACTATGCCTAGTGAATACAAGTCTGATTTAGCATCCGTATAACCCCCTCTTGCATGTTCTGGTGAAAAATAGTGTACAGAACCGATTGTTGTTCCAAATGCTGTAATTGTTGAATTTGAAACAGCTTTGGCTATACCAAAATCTGTTACTTTAGCAATTCCATCTTCTGTTATTATAATATTGTGTGGTTTTATATCTCTATGTATAATATTATTTTTATGTGCTGTTTCTAATGCAGAAGCAATTTGAATTGCAATATTTACAGACCATTTCCAAGATAATATTCCATCTTCACTAATTATTTCTTTCAAAGTTTTTCCTTGAATTAGTTCCATAACAATGTAATATAAATTATCTTCATTACATACATCATATATTTGAACTATATTAGGATGTGCAAGGCTTGCAGCTGACTGTGCTTCTGTATTAAACTTTTTGATAAATTCACTATCTGTTGTAAATTCATCTTTAAGAATTTTGATAGCAACATATCTGTTTAATACATGGCATTTTGCCTTATATACAGTTGCCATTCCACCATTACCAATTTTTTCTAACACTTCATATCTGTTATTTAACATTTTTCCTATAAGATTCATAACTTTTATCTCTCCTCATCACTGACATCGATATTATCAACTATAATTGTTGTTATATTGTCATAACCACCAAGATTATTTGCATTTTCTATTAATGCTTCTTCTGGATTATTAGGATTATTTAATAATAGACTGTAAATTTCACTTTCTCTTAGCATATTTGTTAAACCATCTGAACACATAAGTAATATATCGTCTTTTAAAAAACCTTTACATAATACATCTGGTTCTACTAAAGCACTGCATCCTAAAGCCTTCATTAACATATTCTTTTTTGGATGATTATAAGCCTCTTCTTTTGTTATTGTTCCTTCTTTAAGCAATTTTTCAACATAACTATGATCTGTTGTGAGCCTTCTCATAATGTTTTTTCTAATTCTATATACTCTACTATCTCCAACATGACCAATAAATACTTTATTATTATATATTAAACATGCATCTAACGTTGTTCCCATATCATGAAGTTCTGGATCTTCTTGTGCTTTTTCATAAACTATCATATTAGCATATTCTATTGCATCTTTTACTAATTTTGAAAGACTTTCTCTATCTTTTTTAGTTTTTTTGAAATTATTAAATATAAAGTTTCTTACATTTGCTACTGCTAAAGAACTTGCTATTTCTCCTCCTTTATATCCTCCCATTCCATCTGCTAAAATATATAATTTAATTTCATCTTTTTCTAAATCTGATATATAGTAACTATCTTGATTCATTTCTCTAGCTTTTCCAATATCAGATTTGGCTAATATCCTCATCTTATCACCTCTACTTACTTAAGATTTTGTTTTCTTAATTGACCACATGCTGCTGATATATCAGATCCTAATTCTCTTCTAATTGTTGCAACTATTCCATGATCATTTAGGTAATCTCTAAATTTAATTATATTTTCATTTGTACTTTTAGTATATTTTCCATCTTCAATTTTATTTATTGGAATTAAATTTACATGTGCAAGCATACCTTTTAACAATTTTACCAATTCTTTAGCATCATTTAAGTTATCATTATTATCCTTTGCTAAAGCATATTCAAAAGAAATTCTTTTATTAGTTTTTGCTATATAATATTTACAAGCTTCCATTAATTCTTCTATTGGATAGCGATTGTTTATTGGCATCATTGAACTTCTAGTTTTATTATTACTACTATGTAAAGAAACTGATAATGTGCATTGCATATGTTTATCTGCTAATTCATATATTTTAGGAACAATTCCACTTGTTGAAATACTAATATGCCTTGCTCCTATATTTAATCCTTTTGGATTATTTATTATTTTGATAGCTTCCATTACATTTTCAAAATTGTCTAATGGTTCTCCAATTCCCATAAATACTATATTTGAAATTTTTATATCACTATCTTTTTCAATTGCTAATAATTGTTCAATTATTTCTCCTGCTTCTAGACTTCTAGCAAATGGTATTCCTGTTGATGCACAAAATTTGCATCCCATTTTACATCCTATTTGACTTGATACACATATAGTATAACCATGATGATATTGCATTAATACACTCTCTAATAAATTTCCTTCACCATCTTGTACATCAAACAAATACTTTTTTGTTCCATCAATAGATTCTAATTTATGAACAATTTTAAAATTTCCAAGTATATAATTTTCATCAAGTTTTTTTCGTAATTCTAATGATAAATTAGTCATCTCATCAAAAGAATTTACTTTATCTTGATATAGCCATTTAAAAATTTGTTCTGCTCTAAATGGCTTTTCTCCTATTTGTTTTAGCTCTTCTTTTAAATTATCTAAATCGTAATTTTTTATATTCTTTTTCAAAGACTTCCTCCAATTTATATATGGTTTTGTTATATCATATAATACTTTTTTTTACAATATATTTTGTAACTTTTTTGTGAACAGCAAAAGAGCTGGCAGAATTCTCCACCAGCTCTCTCTTTTTAACATCTTTGTTCAATCAAATCCGCATTTTCTTCCAGACACCTTTGTATGATTTTCATATTAGGCTCAAAGCCATCAAATGCGATTGTAATTTGGGCATCATTAAAACTTAACATTTGTCCTGTGAAGTCATCTGGTAGTTTGTTTTTGTCGAATAGAACCTTCATTTGGATTTCATATTCTTCATATTCAAACTCTCTTTCTTCCACACAAACATTGCCCAAATCTGCATATGGATTCTCATCAAAATTATATTGAATATTATAATAATAGATATCATACATTCCATTATTATACTTTCCAACTATAACTTCATCTGTTAGACGCCCTGCAAAATCATAAGTATCGATATCTAAAATAACCCGTCCCTGATTAAAAAGTGTTCCCTCGATACGGAGGCAAACGTTTACAACTGCAACATTTTTTACTCCAATTCTAGGATATCCATCCATCTTCTTGTACCTCCCTAAAGTTGTTATTTACTCTTTATATATTAACATAATTAGTTGAAAATTACAACTAATCTTTTTATTTATGTAATATTTTTCTAATTGGAATTTCTATCATAAGCTCTATTTTTCTACAAATATTTAATATATGAAATATAAAAACTTGAATACAATTTATTTTATTATAATTCTTATGATAATACATTTTGCTTTTAAACATCTGCTTCATCTTTTTATAATAGCTTAAAGATTTTCCAATTGTTTGGCTTTCATAATGAATAAATTTTTCTGAATTTAAACTAATTGTTTTATATCCTTTTTCTTTTAGTTTATGTGCTAGAATATCTTCTTCATAAAATAAGAATACATTATCATCAAGATATCCTACTTCTTTTAATATCTTTGATTTTATTATAAAAAATGCGCCTGAAATTGCCTCTACTTCAAGAATATCATTTTCATATTCTTTATTCGAATATTCTCCATTTCTTAAAATTTTATAGAAAATTAATTCTAAAAACCTTGTAGAATGGACTACATCCAAAGCAAAAGTTCTTATTTTCCAACTACTTCTACGAATTGGATTTTCATCTTTATTAAGCATTCTAGGAGCAATTACTCCTATTTTCTCATCTTTCTTAGCTACTTCTAAACAATACTTTATTGCTTCTTCTGATATTTTTATATCTGGATTAGAAATAATGTAATAATCATATTCTTCTCTCTGGCTCTCCAAATACTTTATACCAAAATTATTTCCATAATCATAACCACCATTTTTATCAGATTCAATTACTTTTACTTTATTGCTTTCTAATGTTTTTAATTTATCAAAAGTACATTCTTCTGTTGATTTATTATCCACTACTACTATTCTATCAATAGTTCCATATTCAGTTATTGTTTTTACATAATTTACTGTATCTTCTACATCATTGTAATTTACAATAATAACTGCTACTTTCATAAATTCTCCTTTTTACTCACCAGTCTTTTTTAAAATAACTCCAGCTGGGTTTTGAAATAAAAGCTCATATTGATCTGTTGTGCTATATGGTTCTCCTGTATATAGTACAAAATATTCTTTTTCAGGATTTGCAAGCCAATCTTCTACACTTGTTTCTACTACTGCTTTTTGCAAATCATTTATTGATTCTCCACCACATTCTATTCTTGATATTACATACATCCATGCTTTACAGTTTGTGTTCATTCCACCTACAAGCATATTTTTTAATGTCATTCCTTCTACTTTTCCCATTTCTTCTGCTAAATCTAATCTATCACTATTTACAAAACATGAAGCTTTTATATTTTCTCTTGCAGTTACATTTGTATCATAATAAATTCCTGCTAAAGATTCGAATTTTCTAACTTCTATTAACCCTGGACATTTTTCTTGAACTCTCCATTCTATCATAGAAATTGCACCATAAATAATCATAACCCATACTGCTAAAGCTGATATTGATAATACTTTTAATTCTTTATTATTATCAAACTCACATATCATTTCTACTGCTATTTCTACTGCTATTATCCATAAAATATAATAAATTTTGTAATAATAATATGGTGATACAAAACCAATATAAAGTCCTATAAGTTCTAAAACTGTTTGGAAAACTAAAAGAGTTCCTACTACAATTTTATAATCAATTTTTTTATTCTTAATACAGTTATACACAAATAATATTATAAATGGAATGTAGAATAAAAAGTCTATATATAAAGCTTTATATATTCCCCCATCAAATCCTATTGCATCTGTAAGTTTGTTTTGATCACTTAAAGTAAATGTTGGAATTACTAAATAGCATATTGATAAAATAGTAACTATTAATAGCAATCCAGTTATAATTAATGTATTTTTTCCAAAAAATTTTAAGTATTTTTTTTCTTCTTTGTTTCTAAAGTCTTTTATAAATGCATATATACAAATAAATGCAAATAATGCTGGAACAAATAAGCAATAAGAGAAAATAATTCCAATTCCCATTAAAACTATTAGAGAAATTAAAAATTTATTATTTATTCCTTTATCATATATTTTCGCCAAATAGAATAATCCTGTTGCAAAAGCTATTGCAACACTCAAATATGAAAATCCATATAGCAAGCTTGTATATGGGTATGCATATGCATATAAAACTAAAAATATCATTCCGATTATGTAATTTGTTTTTGATTTTAACTTATCTGAAATAAGCATATAAAATCCTGCTGTATTTAATAATATTACTGCCATTTCAAAAATTTTAAATGTTGCATATTCTTTATAATCTGGTTTTAAATTTCTCATTATATTCATAAAAATACCAGTATTTATATATGCTCCTGTTTGCATTGTTGTGAAATTATAACCTGTATTATTATCTATTTTTGCAAGAACTTTCATATTATCTGCAAAATTTGTTGCAGCACTATAATGCATTGAAACATCTACTGATGCATTTCCAACACTTCTATCAAAAGGTCTGTATTGGTTTTTTCCCATATAACAAATAATTGCTAAACAAATAATTATTCCTACAAAATCTCTTTTACGTATTTCGAATTTTTGAATTTCTTTATCTTTATAAATTTTAAATCCAAATCCTGCTGTTACAAGTAAATTCACTACTGACAAAAATACTAAATTTGTTGTTATATTTAGTACACCAAATATCATACAAACTGTAATATTAAATCCTAAATATGCAATTCCTGATAGAATACACCAATTTATTAAATTTACTTTATTTTCACTTTTTTTAACTAGTATAAAAGTTAATATCATTGCTATAACTGTTAAAATATAAAATATTCCTAACATAAATTTTTCCTTTCATTTGCAGAAAATTTATTTAATTTTTGCTACAAATCCATTTTCATTTTCAAATAATATTTCTATTCTACTGTTTTGCTTTGCTTCTTCTAAATTTGCTTTATATTGTTTTTTTGCATTTCCTTCATTATTTGTAAATTCAATTATATATTTTTTTTCTGGGTTTTCAAAAGCATTTTGTATATTATAAATTGTTGTATCTTGAACTACATTTTGATATGGAATTTCGTCACTTGATATTTCAAGCATTGCTGTTGCCCAAATTCTTGAAAAATACCATCCATCTGTTATTAATTGTGTATTTTCAACTGTCATATCTTTCAAATTTTCTCTAGCAAATAAAGCTGTTTCTACTTCATTTGCATTAAAACTATTATTCATATCAATTCTTTTTCTACGATCACAATTTTCTTCAAAATATATTCCAACATAGTTTGGTAATCTATGCTTTTCTTCTTCTGCAACTACATGTCCAGCTTTAATCCAAACCCATCCACATACAAAAACTGTCCAAATAATTACATATGTAAATACTGAAATTTTAATACTTTTTATTTCAAATCTCTTTCTAAACTTCTCAGGTATTTTCTTGAATTTAGTTAAATCTATGTATTTTACAAGTTCTGGTAAAACAGTAAATAAAGCAAGCATTAAACATACAAATAATTTTAAAATTACCCACATATCAATAATTGGCTCTTTTTTTATTACTATACTTCTAAATATTAAAAATGCATATAAAACAAAAATTAATATTGCATCAATTCTTATAATTTTTTCATTAAGATATGTATTTACCAAATCTATCATTGCTGAAAAAATTCCAATCCACATTATAAAATATGTTTTTAACATATAATATGGAGATACAAAACCTGCAAGCATTCCTAAATATAAAAGAGCAGTATACCCTACAATTATTACTGAAAATACATCTTGATATCTAAGTGATTTATTTTTTATCCTTTTAATAATTTCTGCAAAATATAATATAGCAAAAGGGATATATGGAATAAAATTTACATACTTTTCTTCATATAATTCACCACCAATTTTAAGAGCACTTATTAAATTAGTTTGTCCTTCTATAAAAAATGATGGTATAAATAAATAACCAATTCCACTAGCAGTTACGAGTAACAATAATCCTGTTATTATTAATGTTGTTTTTCCAAAAAATTTTAAATATTTTTTTGCATTTTTATCTGATAAATCTTTTAAGAAACAAAATATACAAATTGCAGCAAATATTGCTGGTACAAATAAACAATATGAAAATATTAGCCCAATTGCAGTAATTACAACTAATGGTATCGTAACTATTTTTCTTATTTTTTCATCTGAATAAACACTCTCTACTACTGATAGCAATAGTGCTGTCATCGCAATTCCAACTGAAAGATATGAAAATCCATATATCCATGAATTATATGGATATCCATATATATATAATCCAAATAATGCTAAACTTGCTATAAGTCCTTTTTTAGTTTTAATTTTAGTTGCAAAAAATGCATAAAATGCAAGTCCACCTATAAACATTGTTAATGTTTCAAATATTTGGAATATGAATGAATATTCTAAACCTGTAATACTATGTAATACATTCATAAAAATTCCATCATTTATATATGCACCTGTTTGCATTATATTGAAATTGAAAAAAGTTTTATCTTCAGCATTTATAAAGATTTTTAAAACTTCAGAATAATGTTTTGCAGCTCTGTAATGAACTGCTGAATCTACCGCTTGATGCGCAATATTTCCTTTTTGTATATATAAATCTTTAACACACATTACAGAAAATATAACTAATACAATTAATAAACCTGCTACATCGTATTTTGTTACTTCATATTTTTGAATATCTTTTTTTAATATCGATTTTGCTCCAAAAATTACTCCAAAAATTATATTAATTATTGATAAAAACCAAATATGTGATGTGATATTAAGTAATCCTAAAATCATTCCAAGTGCAATATTGTATGCATATAATGATACTATTGATATTATTCCCCATTTAATTAAATTTAATTTTTCATCAGATTTCTTTAAAATTAAAAATCCTAAAACTAAAACAATTAAACTAAGTATATAAAATATTCCCATATTTTTTACCATTCCTTTTCTTTGCCTTAAAAAAATTCTGTTTTTATTATAATTCTTTTGTTTAATTATTCTACATTTAATTTCTTTTTTTCTTTATACATTATTACTTTAGTTGCTATTGTATATAAAACAAATTGAAAAGCAAGTGTTGTTGTACATGAAAAAGTTGCGCCATTAATTCCAAAGTTCAAATTTCCAACTAAAATATTTGAACCTAAAAATGCTACTATCATTGAAATTACATAAATAACAAATTGGATAAATGTATGACGAATTGTTGTTAATGTTACTAAGTTTATATATGAAATTGCATAGAATATATATGATCCAATAATTACACATAAGTTCATTCTATATGCAGTTAAATCTAATCCATATATTAGCCCTAAAAATTCTGGACCTAGTAGAAATGCTGCTAGCACTGCAAATGCTCCAAAAGCAATTACTATAAGCTTAATCTTAAAAGTAACGTTTTCGATTTCTTTTAATTCATTTTTTTCATACATATCTTTAAGTTTTCCTAAAAATGGCATTACTATAAATTGCGTAAATAATGTCATTACAGTTGCTGGCATCATTATATATCCATAAATTGCTTGTATGTCTTCTGTTAAGAAATTATCTATCGCATATTTAGGTGCATTTAATATGTATATTCCAGCAAATGAATTTACAAAAACAAAAAATTCACTTTTTATAATTGATAATATATTTTCCTTGCTTACTTTTTCTTCTGAATTTATTAATTTCTTTGATATCATAAAATAATCAAATACTACTAAAATTACAATATTTACTATTATAACTGCTAGACATGCTAGTCTTAAATCTCTTGTAATTAAATCAACAATTAGAAATCCTGCAATTCCTATAAAACCTTTTAAGCTTAAAGATTGACCTGATTTATATAATAAATCATTTTTTTGCATTACTCCATACAAAATATCGGAAAATGCTTCTAATCCTTTAAATATAGCAAGTAACGCAAAAATTGTTGTTTTAAATCCACTATATTGTTTTATAACAAGAAATACAGTTCCACCTATAATCATTATTATACATGTTATAATTCTTGTGACTATATAATCTTTATCTTTTATTTTATTTTTTATATCTGTTACTTGGCATAATCTACCAGAATACATAGCTAAAGTATAAAGAATTGTTGCTGTGGCATATGCTATAGAAAATATACCTGCTGTTTGAATATCATTTACTCTTGTTACTATAATTAAGAAAAACAATGAATTAAATGAATTTATTCCAGTTCCTAAACTATTCCAAATAAAATTCTTTAAAAATAACTTTTTTTCTGAATTCATTATAATACTCCCATTAAAAATACTATTCTTATCATAAAATCATCAATAAGTCTGTTTCTAATTCTTTTTGGATAAAATGCTTTTTTAAACGCATTATCTAAGCTATATTCCTCTGTTGAAAATAAATCTAAAATTTCTCTATTTTCAGGTGATAATTGATAATAATAATATTCTTTAAAATTTGTCATTTGTTGTTTTATATCTTGCATTCCATCATTTAATATTAGGTTTTTTACTCTCCAAATAAGTAATCTAAAATATCCTTGACCTTCAGAAGTTGCATTTTCTTTTCTTCTTCTATAATTTACTGTTGTTACATTATTGTAAGCAACATTTCCAAGTCCCATACATAATATGTATGTCCACCAATCATGAAAAAAACATGTTTTGGGATTATTTTCAATAATCATATCTCTTGTTACTTTATTTACTGTCATTGTCATTCCTTGACCACAACATGCAAATAAAGATTTTAAAAATGAGTATTTTTTATCTTTTTCCCCATGTCCAATAAATTTCATGTTTTCATCATAATAATCTGAATTTCCAAATACCATATTGGGTTTTGAAGCATCTAACTCATTTAAAGAATTTACTGCAAGCTCAATTTTATTTTCAAGCCAAACATCATCTTGATCTGCATATGAATAATAATCAGCATCTGCAAGTTTTAGTAATTCAAAAAAACTTTTAACAAATCCTAAATTTTTTCCTTCATGCAATGTTATATTCTTATATTTTTTTTGATATTCTTTAATAATATTTACTGTATTATCTGATGACCCATCATCTCTAACAACAATTTCAAAGTTTTTATAAGTTTGAGTTAGTATTGAATCTAGTTGTTCTTTAATAAATTTTTCTCCATTATAAGTTGACATTATTACAGCGACTTTTTTCTCTTTCATTTACTTATTTACCTTCCGTTACTTGATATATATACATATTATCTTCATTGTATATTTCTTCATAGAATTTCTCACTAAATTGTTCTTCATCTAAATTATCTTTTGTAAGAATATATTTAACTCCTAATTTAGATAAATCTTTATAATTCAAATAAAGTATTATACTATCTGCAGCCATTAAACTAATATCTGTTGGTGTATCTACTATTCTTAAATTTATGTGAGCATATCTATTGTAAATTGTTCTTTTTTGCTCTGCATTTTCTCCTAGTAAAGTTTCAAACATTTCTAAATTTGGATATACAGCAGTTGAATTTAATACTTTAATTCCTGATGCTACTGGATAATCATTTAAGTGCCATCCACCATTACCAGCTTCATCATAATCATTTACTACCCACAATGCTTCTGGCTCTTGAGTCTTTATTTCATTCATTTTGATTGCAACTGGTTTTGTATAAAAAATATTTGTTGTACTTATAATTGGATTTACTGTTAAACCTGACATAAAGGCTATTGCAATTAAACCATACATAGTATAATTTTTAATTTTTTCATTATTAATATTTAATATTCCAAATATTGCTACTAAAAAGATTTCTCCTGCAAGTAACATTTTAAATCTATCTAAATATGAAAAAATATCTTGATAACCAATTGTTGATTTTGCTTTATATCCAATATAAATTGTAAGAATTGGAGCTAAAACATATGTTAATTTTTTATTTAATAATTTATCTCCTTCTTTAAAATTACCCATTAAATAAACAAGCATATAAATACATGCTGTTCCAAGTGGTATTGAAACTCTTCCAGCTGTTGTCATTGACATTTTAGTTAAGTTCGCAAGCCAAGCTGGGAAACCATATACGCACCAAATACTTAAAAATCCTGCTACAACAAGCATTGGAATCCAAAAATGTAAATCTTTTCTATTTCTTAAAACATATATTAATCCAAGTAGCATAGGTATTGGAAAGAATGATAACATTGCTGCAAACTCGCATGGATTTAAGAACTCTTCTTTAGAGAAGAATATATTGTAAAAATATGCATAATTGTTTAAAGCTCCTCCACCTACTTCTTGTCTTTCTCCAGGGTAATCAGTATTCATTTCAGCAGTCAAAGTATCTTTTGACATGCTATACCACCTTACAAGTAATAAACCTATACAAACAATAGTAACTACTATTACTGCAACATCATGTACTGTAAATTTGTAATTTCCATATTTTATATTTTTTATTAAAAGCCAAATAACTAATGCTAAAAACAAATATCCAAAAGATAATTGCCATGCTGGATAAAATACAAATACATAGGAAAGTCCTGCAATAAGTATTCCTAAAGCACATAGATATTTAGTTCTTTTCTTTTCAGTATTCATAAATTTATCTATAAGAACAATAGCAATTTGTCCCCAGATAAGTGTATCCATACAATACCACCATTGTACTGCTGCTGAAAAAGTTATAACTAGCATTCCACAAAGTGAAACTTTTTTATTTCTTTTAGTTAAAATCAAGCAAAGTTCATAAGAGCCAAGAAGCATTGCAACTAAACGTATATACCAATAAAAGCTAAGTCCAACATCATTTCCAAATAGCATAAATCCAATTTGGAATGGCCTACCAAGCATTAAAATATCTGCTACTGGACTATTAGAAACTGAAAACATGTCTGTATCAGTTCCTCTAAGCACATCTGAAAAATATTTAAACGGTGTTTCAGCCCTGCTTTGTGATAAGATATATGTTGTTGAAGTTGCCCATTCATCAGTTCTAATTCTTCTTGGACTTCCAAGTATTGTATGATATTTTCTATCATCATTTTGATTTTGTACAATACCATTTAAAATAGTAATTGATGAACCAGATAACTTAAATATCATTACAAACAACAAAAAGGCACAAGCAATTTTGTACCTATGTTTATGTATGAATTCATACATTTTTGAAATTTTAAATACGAAATGTATACCTATAAATGCAAAAATAATAGCAACAATTATCATTCTCACTTTAGAAATATATTCTGGATATACTCTTCTAAAATAAGTGTATTCACATGCAACTGATAGCATACCAGCAAGAACACAAACTAATACCGCTTTTATTTTTGTAAAATTATCTTTGTTTATAAAAAATTTTAATTTTTCTAAAACTCTCTCATAAACTTTATTAAATTTTTCAGTAAGTTTCATAATTTTTCCTTCAACACTTTATTTTTAATGAATTAAAAAATTTAGAGTGACGCACAGTTTGGAGTACTCAAGCACGACGGCAGGGAACTCTAAATTTTTTGAATTTCATTAATCACCATTTTACTTCAAGCTTAACAATATCCATCAAAAATCTATTTACCCAAATATAAACTATTGGCAAATGAATTTTATAGAAGAAATGAACTCCCCAGATACATATAAATTTAAACCCCTTTGGAAAACAATGTGAAATTTTGTAATGTTTACAATTTTTCCACTCTGGGAAATTTTCAGTTAAATATTTTATAATATCCTTTAGAGCTTCATTCATTTTTACTGATTTATCATATGAAAGCATAAATGCCCATGAAATTGCTAAATGTAAAAATGCCATACTTGCCAAAGTATCTTTGTATTCATCATATTTTCCTATTTTTATACTATGTTCTTTTGTTACAAGTAAATATTTTTTTAAATTTTCGATATCTCTTGAATTTAAAGAATGTATTTGTGAACTTGAACGCAAATAGTAATGATATAAAACATCTGGGATAAATGTTAATTTTTTTACTCCATCCATATAACTATGAATTAAGAATAATGTATCATTACACCCTCTAAATGGTAAGAATTCTAAATGTTTAACTTTTTCTAATTTATATATTTTATTCCATAATGAAGGATTTGCATAAACAATAAAGTCATCATTCCAATCCACCTCTTTATTCATTGTTCCATATTGTGTCATTTCTGTTGCAACAGTTTTTCCTGTTTCTAAATCTACTCTATCATAACCACAAAATGCTATATCTGCATCATTTGCTTTTGCAGCATTATATAATTTTTCTGCCCAAGTAACTTCTGGAATATCATCACTATCAATAAATCCAACATATTCTCCTGTTGCTTGTTTTAAACCATAAGTTCTTGCTGACCATTCTCCACCATTTTCTTTATGAAATGCTTTTACTTTATTTGGATATCTCTTTTTATAATCCTCTATAATTTCAGGTGCAGAATCTTTTGAGCCATCATTAACACAAATAATTTCAATATCTTCTAAAGTTTGATTTACAAGTGCATCTAAGCATCTTGGTATATATTTTTCTAAGTTGTAGATTGGTACAACTATGGATACTTTTACTAAGCTCATTTGTTTTTATCCTTCCTTTATTTTGTTCTATCTTTTAGTTCTCTTTCACAATCTATTAATCTCATTTCAAAGTTTTGTTTTGCATTTTTTATAATATTATCTAAAGTTAGACCTGTAAACATTGATTGAAGTGTACATACAAAAAGTAACATACTTATAATAATTGATGGTACTCTTATTTCTCCGCCTTTAAACATTTCAATAACAGCTGGTATAAAGAATACAAGTCCAACAATAGCCATAAGAAGTGATACTAATGTAAAGAAATTTAATGGTTTATAATTTTTATAGAAACCAAATATAGTTTTTATTACCCTAATTCCATCTGGGATTGTATTTAATTTAGATGGACTATCAGCAGGTCTATCTCTATATTCAATAATTACATTTTTTACTTTTAAATTTTTATCTAAACAATGAATTGTCATCTCAGTTTCTAATTCAAAACCTTTAGACATAACTGGAAATGTTTTTACAAATTTATAACTAAAAGCTCTAAGCCCTGTCATAACATCTCTTATATCACTCTTATATATTCTATTTATTAATGCTCTAACTGTAACATTTCCTACATTGTGAAATGGTCTTTTATTTTCTGTAAAATATGTAGAAGATAATCTGTCTCCAATAACCATATCAACATTTTCTTCTAAAACTGCATTTACCATTTCTCTTGCACTTTCAGCTGGATATGTATCATCTCCATCAACCATAATATAAACTTCTGCATCGATTTCTCTAAACATAGTTCTTATTACATTACCTTTTCCTTGTCTTGTTTCATATTTAACAATAGCTCCAGCATCTTTAGCAATTTTATCTGTTCCATCTTTTGAATTATTATCATAAACATATATTGTTGCTTCAGGTAATTCTTTTTTGAAATCCTCTACAACTTTTTTTATAGTTTTTGATTCGTTATAACATGGTATTAATACTGCTACTTTATCCATATTTTTAATCCTTTCCTTTTCTTTGCTTTTACTTTATTCTTGCAAAAAAGACATTATTTTTAATTTTATCCTAAAATAATCGTTATCATTATAACATATATTCCTAAATTTTCAAACAATATTAAGATATTTTTTAACTTATGGCATTGGTGGTGTATCTGATAGTTTTACTACCATTATTCCATATATTTCTTTACATGAATTTTGCGCTGGAAAAATACCCATTTCTTTGAATTCATCTGAATTTATAACATCATTGTAACTTTCTGCATTACAAAAATGAACTTTCATTCCTAAAAAGTTTCCTAAAAATTGAGTCCATGTTCCTTCCATTCCACTATAAGTTCCATGAAAAGCTGGAAGATCAAATATTGTTCCTAATGTATATAAATATATATTTGAACTTCTAAAAAATTGAGGACCATTATGATTTATAACCCCAGCAATCATAACTGGTTTATCTGGAGAATATCCTTCTGTTTCTTCCATTCTGTCCATTATTCTTATACTTGTACTATAACTTTGGTTATAAGTTAGTTTTAATGCCATATAAGAACAATTATCTGCTAAATAATAAGTAAATACTACCAAAAACATACTTATTATTGCACCCCATTTAAATATATATGTAAATTTCTTTCCTGACATTTCACATATCATTGCAACTAATGGTATTACTAAAAGTAATTGACTACATGTTAATAAATATGTACTAGTTTCTGTTGTTAATAATAAAACAACATTTAGTGCCACTGGTAAAATAACATTCATTAATATTATAAATATTACTCTAAATGGATTTTTCCACGCTCATGATGTGATAACTAATATAAGCTCTAAAATAATTGCTACTAAAAACATTAATTTATAAAATTCTTGTCTTGAATAGTTTGAATTAACTACTATATTATCTTCAAAATAAAATGCTTTAAATTCTTCATATATTTTTGGAATACTTTTATCTAATGACTCTAATGTATTTTGAATACTTATATTCTCCATTCCTTTATATGAAGAAGTTGTTAATTGCATTTTATCTAAAACATCTTGTGTAATACGAGAATATAATAGACCACCTATTATAACAATTACACACATCATAATTCCATGAATAAAAAACCATTTTATTTTTACATTCTTATCATATAAATCTCTTATTAATCTAATTGCAGTTAGCCCTACTGTAACTCCAATATAACTTTGATATATTCCAAGTGAAAAAGTAAAAATTGCAATTGCTAAAATAAAATTAAAAATTTTGTAATTTTCTTTAAATATCAATTTTACAGTTAAAACAGATAAAATCATTGCTAAACAATATGCAACAGATGTATACATATAAAGTAATGTTCCACTAAGAGCTGGTGAAACTACCATTGCACTTGATACAATAAATATTGTTATTTTATTTTTTAATTTTAAAATATCTACAATAAACATTGCTGATATAGCAATTAGTACAATTGCTATAACTCCTGTAAGATTTGGAATTGCCAAATTATTTACTATTTTATTTGCAACAAATAATCCCCATCTTCCAAGAGATGCTTCCCAATTATCAGCTTTAAAATAACATATAGAATTCCATAACCCATCAGGACTCATAATCATTTCTGTTAAAAATGTTATATGTGTTATGATTCCAACAATTAATGCAGTCAAAAAAGCAAACTTTTTTCCTGAATCAAGCCAAGAAGAAACACTTTTTTCTATATCTTCAGGATGTGAAAAAACTGTTTTATATGCATTTATAATCTTTTTTATAACTATATTTTCAGTAATTTTTTTCTTTTCCTTTTTTACTTCATCAGGCTTTGATTCTTCACTTATAACTTCTTGCTCTTTTACTTCTTCTTTATTTTCAGACTCTTTTTTTATAATTTCTTGTTCTTCTAACTGATATTGTTCTTCTTTTTCTACTATCTCATCAATTTCTTTTTTCTCTTCTACAATATTATCTTCTAATTCTTGTTCATATTGGTTGCATAACTTTTTCTCTAAATTTACAATTCCATCATCAGTAGATGCATCATCTTCTTTTAATAGGTTATTATTTTTATCAACAACAAGATTTACAAGGTTCTTATTTGTAACATTATTAGGTATAATATCTTCTTCTATTTTTTCTTTATATATTTCTTCTATAATATTACTTTTTTCATTTTCTTCATTAACAGTATTTTTCTTTACAACATATTTTGCTTTTTTATTATCTTTTCTTAATTTCATAAACTCATTTAGACTCCCCAAATATTATTTACATCTAGTCCACTTTTGTTTTCTTAAAAATTAGTATTTTGCTTAAGATAAAATTTAAAATAATTACAACTATGTTTGCTATTACTTTCATAAGTATATCATTTATATTGGCATATACAGCAAAATTCATCATTCCTATACTTATTATTTCTGTAAAAATTCTACAAGCTGTAAATGAAAATATTTCTTTTATTAAAGCTTTTATATTTTCACATTTACTTTCAAATACAATTGTTTTATTAACCCAGTATGCAAAAATTAATGCAACTATGAAAGCAAAGATTTCACTTATATTTACTTTTAAGTGTTCATCTGTAATTCCACTAAATATTAAATAACTACCTAATATGTAAGCTACAATATTTACAACAGTAGATAAACCACCACAAATTAAATATCTCATTCCTTCAATATGACTTCTATAAAAATCAGCTAATTTTTTTAAAAATATTTTTTCTAAAATCCACAATCCAAAATTTTCTAAAACTTCAAAAATTTTTAATGTTAAATTCTTATTTTCTTCCATATTTTCCCCTTTAATTAATATTTATATCATAATTACATGTATCTAAAGTAAAGTTTTTGTTGTAATATGGGTCTCCTTTTTTTATAAAACTTTCCCACTTTTCTTTAAAATTACCACATTCATTATTAAATCTTTCTTCTTTTTCTTTTGAATATTCATATCCTCTTGTTTTTGATTCATAATGAATCATCTCTATATATGGATTGTATAAATTTCTATATCCTTTTTCAATTAATTTTAGACAAAAATCAACATCGTTAAATGCAACTTTAAAATTAATTTCATCCATAAATCCGAACTTCTTCATAAAGCTCTCTCCTGCAAAATAAACAAGCTCCTGTAACTGCTGATACATTTCTTGTTGCTGCTTCTCTTCCAAAATATGCATGCTCTCCATATGGCAAGTTTACTAAAGTATTTCCTGCAATTCCAGAAAGTCCAACTATAATTCCAGCATGTTGTATTGTTTTATCTTCATAATAAAGTCTTGCACCTATAGCTCCAATTTCTTTATTTTGAGCATATCCTATAAATGATTCAAGCCAATCCTTTGTTAATAATTTAGTATCATTATTTAATTGTAATATATAGTCTCCAGCTGAATTTTGTACTCCAAAATTAATTAAAGATGAATAATTAAATTCTTTATTTACTTTATCATAAATTTTACTTTCATCATAGTTTAAAATTTTTATCTTGTCATTTTTCTTAATCTCTTCATAATAATTAAAAGTTTCTTGTTTTTCACTATTATTTTCAACTATAATAATTTCATAATTTCTATATGTAGTAAGATTTAAAATTGAATCTATACAGCCTTTTAGTAGCTCTACATTATCTTTATTAGGTATTATAATTGATACCTTTTGATTTCCTTTTATATCAAATTTTACTTTATAAATTCCTGGTACATCTTGTCCATATTCTACACTACCTTTTTTATTTGTTCTTTTTAGATGTTCTTCTATAACTTTTATTCCTGCTTCATAGGCATATGGTTTAGCATCTGCTACATTTGCTGTAGAATTTTTATTTACTCTCCAATGATATAAAATTTTAGAAATATGTACTACTTTACTCGCCTTTTCTGTAGCTCTTAAAACAAAATCAAAATCTTGTGCACCATTAAACTTTGAATTTAAAAGACCTACTTTTTTAATAAGTTCTTTTTTGGCAACAACAAAATGAGTAATATAATTATTGCACTCCAATGTTTCTGGGGAAAAATCAGGTTTAAAATATGGTTCAAATCTTTCTCCATTTTCATCAATTTTATCCTCATCTGAATAAATAAAATCAACATTTTTGTTTTTATTTATACATCTTGCAACTTCAAATAAACAATCTGGAGATAATAAATCATCATGATCTAAAAATCCTATAAAATCTCCTGTTGCAAATTTTATTGCTTCATTTGTATTTTCTGAAATCCCTTTATTAGAATTTAAAAACTTATATTTTATTTTTTCATTTGAGCTATAATACTGTTTTAAATTCTCATTTTTTTGAGTACTTCCATCTGTTAAAACAAGTTCCCAATTTGAATATGTTTGTTTTTCTAAAGACTCTACTAATTCTTTAAAAAATGTTTCATCTGTATTATACATAGGAACAACAACACTTATTTTTGGTTTATAATCAAATTTAAAATTTCTTTGATATTCAAGTTCTCCATTTTTTGGTTCATTTTTTTCAATCCATATTTTATATTGTTCTAAATTTGATTTTCTGTTTTCCTTTATATGCAATACTCTTTTTAAGACTTTTTTTAAAGTTTTTATAATTCCATATCTTCTAAAATAATATTTAACTTTATTAAAATTATTTTTTAAATTCATTTCTTTTTTCCTCTTTTGAAATTTTTCGACTGTCCCTAAATTTCATTTTCTCTTTTTTCTTTTTATCTCTTCTTCACCATAATAATTAACTTTTATATTTTTCATATGATAAACTTCAGTATCTAAACTTAAATTAACATTATAATATGGATCTCCACTATCTAAAATTTCTGGCCATCTTTGTTCAAAAGTACTCATTTCTCCTTGGAATCTTTTTATCTTTTCAGGAGTATTTTCTTGTCCTCTTGATTTTGACTCATAATGCCAAAATTCAACAAATGGATTATAAACAACTAAATATCCTTTTTCTCTAATCTTTAGACAAAAATCAACATCATTAAATGCAACAGCAAGTTTTTCGTCCATATATCCAACTTCTTCATAAACGCTTTTCTTAGAAAATAAGCAAGCACCAGTAACAGCACTTAAATTTTCTATCATACTTTCTTTTGCAAAATATCCATGTCCTGATTTTGGTATACTTTTAAATCTATTTCCTGCAATTCCACCTATACCAACAATAATTCCTGCATGTTGTATTGTTTCATCTGGATAATAAAGTTTTGCACCAACTGCACCAACATCTTCTCTTTGACAGAAACCTATCATAAGTTCAAGCCAATTTGATGTTATTAACTCTGTATCATTATTTAACTGAACTATATATTCTCCTTCTGAATTTTGAGTTCCAAAATTAATAATTGCAGAGTAGTTGAAACCTTTTTTCACTTCTCTTCTATTTTTATTTGTATATTCAAGTGATGATTCTTCAGGTTTTGTTATTTCTTTTCCTGTATTATAATTTACAACTCTTATTTTATCATTTTTTATTAATTCTTTATAATATTCAAATACTTCTTCTGTTTCACTATTATTTTCTACAACAAGAATTTCATAATTTTCATATGTTGTAAGATTTAAAACTGAATCTATACAAACTTTCAAAATATCTTTTCCATCTTTACTTGGAATAACAATTGAAACTTTTGGATTACCTTTTACTTTATAATCAACTCTATAAATTCCTTCTATACAGCCTTGACTAACATCTCCTTCCAAACCAATTCTTTTTAAATGATCTTCAATTGCTTTTTTTCCAGCTTCAAATGCATAATTTTTAGCATTACTATTTAATTTTGCAGTTGATTGATTATGAACTCTCCAATGATATAAAATTTTTGGAATATGTGTTATATTTTCTGGTTTTGTTATTTCAGACATTCTTAAGAAAATATCATAATCTTGTGCACCATCATAATCAGCTCTAAATCCTTTTAATTTTTCCATTAATTCTTTTTTGAATATACTAAAATGACAAATATAATTTTGACATCTTAATGTATCTGGTGCAAAATCTGGTTTAAAATAAGCATCATATCTATTATCATTTTCATCAATTTTATCTTCATCTGAATATAAAAATTCTGAATTTGGAAATTTATTTAAAGCGTATACAACTTCATACAATGCATAATCAGATAATATATCATCATGATCTAATAAAGCAATATATTCACCTGTTGCCATCTCAATTGCTGAATTTGTATTTCCAGCAATTCCTTTATTTTCGCCTAAAAATTTATAATTTATTCTACTATCTTTTTCATAATATTTTTTTAAGTTTTCATTTTTCTTTGGACTTCCATCAGCAAGACAAAGTTCCCAATTTGAATATGTTTGATTTATCATACAATTTATTAAATCTTTGAAAAACTTTTCTTTTGTATTATACATAGGAACTATAACACTAATTTTAGGTTCATAATCAAATTTCCTTTTCATTTGATTTTTCAAATCTGCATCATTAGGTTCGTTATATTTTATCCAGCCACCATAATCGCCATATTGTAAATCTTTTTCTCCTTTTATAATTCTTACAATTTTTCTTATTACTGTTTTAATACATTTTTTTATTGTTTTTATAAAACCATATTTTCCAATATAAAATTTAATTTGATTAATTCTATGTTTTATAATGTTCATCTATTTTGTTCCCTCCACTTTTATTTCACACCTAGCATCTTTTAAACTAAAATTTGTATTATAATATTCATCTTTAAAATCTTTCCATTTTTGATTAAATTTATCTATTTCTTCTTTAGAAATATTTTCTTTTTCAACTACGTATACAACTTCTACTGTTGAATTATATACAATTAACTTATTTAATTTTCTTACCTTTAGACATAAATCCACATATTTTAAACTACTTGTAAATTCATCTGAAAGACTGCTATACAAATTAGCATCTATCATCATACAAATACTAGATACTGCATTCATATTTTGAATAAGTTTTTCTCTTCCAAAATATCCATTTTTATTTTTATCTAATCCTTCAAATAAATAGCTTACTCCATTTTCTGTTCCAACTACCATTCCAGCATTATGTGTTTTATTATCTTCATAATATACTCTTACTCCAACTATACCAACATCTTCTCTTTGGCAGAATCCAAGCATTTTCTCAATCCAGTTTGGAGTTTGAATTCTGCAGTTTTCATCTAAAATAATTATATATTCACTATTATTTATATTAGATTCTAAAATTTCATAATTTTTATAAGTTGTAATTGTTTTTATATTTTCTAAAACTTCTTTTGATTTATTATTTATTAAAATACCAACTTTAGGAGTACCTTTTACATCATAATCTACAAGATATGTTCCTGAGTTTTTTCCATTTGCAACATGTCCACTTAAACCTATTCTTTTTAAATGATCCTCAACAGCTTTCTTTCCAGCTTCTATTGCATATGGCTTAGCCTCTGATTCCATAGATGTAGAACCTTTATGCACTCTCCAATTATATAAAATTTTTGATATATGAACAATCTTTTTTGCATTTTCAGACATTCTTAATATTAAATCATAATCTTGTGCGCCATCATATTTATTATTAAATCCACCAATTTTATCTAGTAATTCTTTTTTGAAAACACTATAATGGCAAATATAATTATTTGATCTTAATGTATCTGGTGCAAAATCTGGTTTAAAATGTGGTGCATATCTTGGCTCATCTATGAAATGGAATTTATCTTCATCTGAATATATAAAATCTACATTTTTATTTTCATTAATTACTTTAACAACTTCATATAATGCATCTAAGCTTAGCATATCATCATGATCTAAAAGTGATATATATTTTCCAGTTGCTAGTTCCAATGCTTCATTAGTATTTCCTGAAATTCCTTTATTTTCACCTAAGAACTTGTATTTAATTCTTTTATCTTTTTCACACATTTCTTTTATTTTAGTAAGTTCTTTTGGACTTCCATCTGCTAAACACAACTCCCAATTACTATATGTTTGGCAATGAACACTATATAAAAGTTCTCTAAAGAAATCTGTATCAGTATTATATAAAGGTACTACTATACTAATTTTAGGTCTTATTCTAAATCTCTTTTTTGTCTGCATTTCTAGTTCTTTATCTGTAGGTTCATTTTCTTGAATCCATTTTTCATAATCAGATAATTCATCCTCTTTAGCTCTCTTTAAATCCTTTTCATATTTTAAATATTTCCTATGATCTATTCCTTTCCAATATTCTGCCGTTTCTTCATCTGTTAATTTAAAATAATTTTCAACTTTTTTTGTATAGTTTTTCTCAGTTTGTTTTTTATCATATTCAATTCTTCTTCTTCCGCCTGGTGGCATTATTCTATCTATAAATGATGCTCCACTAAATGGATTTATCATCCACCAAATAAATTTTAATATTTTTTTCATCTTTACTCCAACAATTCTATTTTTTAAATTTATATAGTATTTTTGTAATAAAAGGCATATTTAAAATCATAAAATTCTGCATTACATATATGAAACTTTCATATTTATAAAGTTTAAAAAATAACCCCCATTTTCTAAAATTAAAATTTTTCTTTTTTTCTAACATTTCATAGTATTGTAAAGCTTGTCTGTTTAAAATTTTAACTTTATCATCTACAAATTTTTCTTCATTTTCAATAAATACAGAAAAATGTTCTTTTTTTACTTGTATAAATAATTTTCTTATTTCATCTATACTTTTTAATTCATCTGTTTTCTTTTTAGAACCTACCTTATTATTTTTATGTTGTCTATATTTTATAAGTGGTTCTTCTATATACGTTATTTTTTGTTTTTGACTTAGTATTAGTGGAATCCAATAATCATGCAAAATAAATTTACTTGTATTTGGAAGCGGTAAAACTTCATCTATAAGCTCTTTTTTAGAAAGCATTGTACAACCTGTTATAAAATTATTTAGATATAAACTTTCAAAATTATTGTATTTTACTATTTTTTTATAAAATCCTTTTAATTTCCAATAAGAACTGTATGTTACATTTAAAAATGAATCTACAACTTCTAAATCTGAATAAACTAAATCACTTCCAGTTTCTTCAATAACTTTTATTGATTTTTTAATCTTATTTTCATTCCAAATATCATCTTGATCTGAAAACATAAAATATTTGTTTTCGACCTTTTTTAGTAAAAATTCAAAATTTTTTACAACACCCAAATTTTTCTCTTGGCTAAAAACTATTATTCTTTTATCTTTTTCTACATATTCTTCTAAAATTTCTTTTGTTGAATCTGATGAACAATCATCAGAAATTATTAATCTAAAATTAGAATATGTTTGACACATTATGCTATCTAATTGTTCTCTTAAATATTGTTCCCCATTATATGTTGCAAGTAATATATCAACCTTTTCCATAATATATTTTAAATCCTCTTTATCTTATTTTCTTATAATTCCTTTTATCTTTTTGGCTAATTTCCAAATTGCTGTATTTTGAGTCTTTTCAAATCTCTCTACCAAATATTGATGACTATCAATATATTGTTTCTGATTTTTTATTTCTTCATCTTTAATTTTAAGTATTGTTCTTAAGTCTTCTAAATCATTTTTATCTTGCATTTTTTGAATACTTGATGTATTTATAACCTTATTTTTTATATCAGAACAATTATTATATAAATCTAAGTATTCCTCTTGCATCTTTTCAACCTTTTTAAATTGATA
>ERZ777306.1979-NODE-1979-length-28559-cov-19.772734_pt1 | contig 28559 bp, 20 predicted proteins | sample MGYA00374966_ERZ777306 | MGnify/ENA primary metagenome ERZ777306 (study PRJEB29329, sample SAMN06343882) | mouse gut metagenome | isolation source: Mouse cecum | place: Austria: Vienna | collected 2014-11-15 ... | reverse complement strand
GAACCGGGTAAGGGAAGATATGCTATTTATTTTAGGTTAAATGAAAGAGCCGTGAGCGCAAAACGACATTTCGGGTAATAATTCACTACTTTGGAACAATTATTACCCGTCATAGTTCTACGTTTTACTATTTTTAAACGAGAATATTAAATAATCTATTGTGTCGCAAGCAAAGAAATTGTATCTTTGCTATTGATGATATACATACTCAAAAGATAAACTTTAGTTTTCCCGGTACGTTAATTTTTCAAGAAATAGATTTGTCGACTTTTGAAGATGAGGTAATACTTGATTCATTTAACTGGTAAAATTATGACTACAATTGGACTAAATAATATTTTATTGTCAAATGCAAATTTGCCTCTGGCAGGGGAATTGTTCTATTTTGAGATTAAAAAATCATTTGATATATCTCAACCCGTTGTGGTGGACATGAACGGGGTCACATCGTTACCATCGATTTTCTTGAATGTCTCTATTGGAAAGATTATCGATGAGTTTGGAATCGACATGCTTAAAAAGAGAATGTCGTTTGTTAAAATCACCCAAGGATTGGCGACAAGATTGAAAGGTTATTTAGAAACATATAGATAGACTGGATTGAAAGAATAGACTTTCCTAAAGTGGCATTGTTGTGCTACTAAAGAAATAGCAATCTGACAAGATTGCCTCCTTGAATAGCCGTAGGTTGAGCTTGCACAACCTACGGAATATTAGTGCACCGAACAATGAAATCTGTAAAGATTTTTCTTTGATTGCTGAAATGAAAAATCTTTGCAGATTTCAGTTATTTGATGACCTGTCCCCGGGGGGTGCGAAATCGCAACCCCCGGCTATTCAAAGAATAATCCTTGCGGATTAAATATTACCCAAGACGAAACTGAGTTTTGCATCACCCTCCTGTTCAAAGATAAATCCTTGCGGATAAACAATTACCTCGTTACTCTGTGGCTTGTTACACAGTATTTTTAGTACAATATCGACTTTCCGATTCTGACATTTGGCATCGCATTTTATTGCGAAGTATGTCGGAAATTAATTAATTCGATCTATAACAAGTCCACGATTTCGCTCAATTTCAATCATTTCTCCAATGTTGAATAATCCCCATTGGGTGTATACCGCAAATGTTACTCTATCACTGGAAACGAGAGGATATTTTTCAAACCATCGCGAGTCTTTTGTCTTGTCGTTACATGTTTTCTTCCATTCATTTATTTCTTCAAGAGGCTTAATATACTTTGTCTTGGGCCGAATATTGAAAATGCTTTCTAATCGTGCGAATGTGAAAGACGGATTTCTTTCGACGATTGTCTTGACAATGGCCAATGCTAAGCGACCTACTCCATAGCTGCCTTTGCCGTCAATTGAAAAAGTGGCAGCAGCGGAACGTTGATAGTTTGAATTTAACGACAAGGAATCGCTCTCAGGAATAGTTGTAGCAGAATGGTTGGTGTAATTTTGGTCGTTTCGGATAATAGTTATATCGAGTTTGGATAGTATTGCATCAATCAAGCCCGATGGAATTTCCTGTTGCTGAAGAAATTCCGTTATTGCGTTTTCTATAATTTCATATCCTTTTCCGGTGGTTAATTCCTCAATCTGTTGTTCAATCAGATTTTCATCTTTAATGACACGAAGACGGTCGCTATAATAGGCGCATATCCTTTGCGGGTTAAATGTTGATCGTTCAAACAAGGTATAAAATTGTTCCCACTTGGGGTCATTAGCTGAAAGTTCTATTTCAAATAGTTTGAATGCACGCTTGCTTGCCGATTCCTTGTAATAAACTTCCACACGCTCTCCAAAGTACATTCCGATATTCACGTCAAACTGTTTCATGAACATGCTGAGCATCAGAATGTCATCCTCTTGTTGCTCGTGATTGGCAGGCCGTGACTCGATGATGATTTGCGGAGTCTTGTTGGTCGATAACAAAACCATGTCGTGGCCGGTGTCGTTCAGCGGTTGGTGTCGAATATCTTCTTTGCTCCAGTCTAAGCAGAAAGGCAGTAAAAAATTGGTAATATTTGCAAGATAATTTCCGCGACTGGAAGTCGCCATGTTTAGGAAACTATCAAGCAAGTCATGCCATTCGTTTATTGTTTTCATCTTCAGCTTAATTTGAGGTTAAATTTGTGGCTGATGTGTTATTCTGTCTGTGAAATATTTTATCAATTAATTAATTTGACTTATAGTAAGCCCATAAGACTCTGCAATCTTAATCATATTGCTAATGTCAGTATATTCATACGAAGAATTGAAACACCATTGATTAGATACTGCAAATTGTATTCCATCACCGGATGTTAAAATATCATCTTCAAAATATCTCCTTGATAAAGTTTTTGCTTGACTATAGGTCTTTTTTTGTCTTATTTCATCAAGTGAGGCGATATATGTAGTTCTTCTGAATCGGAATATATTCTTCAATTCAGAATATGTGAGTTGTGGATTCTGTTTCGTAATGATGGTGACTATGGCTAATGCTAATCTACCTACACCATAGTTCCCTTTGCCGTTAATAGAAAACCTTGCCTTCTGATATATTTTATTGGGAATATATTGAGGCGTATCAGATGGAATGTCATTGGCCGCAGCAATGGTTGCAATTCCGTCATTTCGAGTGATGGTTATGTCGAGCTTGGAAAGTACGGCATCAATTAGACCCGATGGAATTTCTTGCTTCTGAAGAAATTCCGTTATAGCGTTTTCTATGATTTCATGTCCTTTTTCAGCCGTTAATTCCCTAACCTGCTGTTCAATCAGATTTTCATCTTGGATGACGCGAAGACGGTCGCTGTAGTAGGCGCATATCCTTTGCGGGTTAAATGTTGATCGTTCAAACAAGGTATAAAATTGTTCCCACTTGGGGTCATTAGCTGAAAGTTCTATTTCAAATAGTTTGAATGCACGCTTGCTTGCCGATTCCTTGTAATAAACTTCCACACGCTCTCCAAAGTACATTCCGATATTCACGTCAAACTGTTTCATGAACATGCTGAGCATCAGAATGTCATCCTCTTGTTGCTCGTGATTGGCAGGCCGTGACTCGATGATGATTTGCGGAGTCTTGTTGGTCGATAACAAAACCATGTCGTGGCCGGTGTCGTTCAGCGGTTGGTGTCGAATATCTTCTTTGCTCCAGTCTAAGCAGAAAGGCAGTAAAAAATTGGTAATATTTGCAAGATAATTTCCGCGACTGGAAGTCGCCATGTTTAGGAAACTATCAAGCAAGTCATGCCATTCGTTTATTGTTTTCATCTTCAGCTTGATTTGAGGTTAAATTTGATTCTCGGCATTACTGTAGTCCGGGGATTTCGCGGAGGGCGCGGGCGAGGTCTTCGGGGGTGTCGATGCCGATGGTGGGACATGCGGTGACGGCGGTCTTGATTTTGTAGCCGTTCTGGAGCCAGCGGAGCTGTTCGAGCGATTCGGCAAGTTCAAGACTCGACTGGGGGAGGGCGGTAATCTGTTCGAGCACGTCGGCGCGGTATCCGTACATCCCGACGTGGGTATAAAATGTCGCGCTGTCGACCCATTCTTCCCATTTCCTGTTGCGGACGTATGGTATGATGGAGCGGCTGAAATAGAGGGCGTTCATGTCGTTGTCGAGAACGACCTTGGGGGTGTTGTTGTCAAACAGCGCGTCAAATCCTTTGGCCGGGTCAAATTTCCTGACAAGCGTAGCAAGCGGGGTGTCGGGGTGTTGCTCGAAGATGCCTTTCAGAGCCTCGATCTGGGAGGGGTCGATGAACGGCTCGTCGCCTTGGATGTTGATGACCACGTCGGCGGTGCTGCCGACGTTGAGGTATGCCTCGCGGCATCGGTCGGTGCCGCTGCGGTGGGAGGTGGAGGTCATGACGGCTTTTCCCCCAAACCGTTGCACGGTGTCATGTATGCGGTCGTCGTCGGTTGCGACCACCACGTCGTCAAGGGCTTTGGAGGCTTGGGTGTAGACGCGTTCAATCATTGTGCGGCCTGCGATGTCGGCCAGCGGTTTGCCCGGGAAACGGCTTGATGCGTAACGGGCGGGTATTATTCCGATGAATTTCATAATCAACAACTTTTTACATATATCTGGGCGTTTTCATATTTCACTATCTTGACCTTGTCGCCCGCGTTGATGAATCCGCGCACGGCCACGGCATCCATCTCCTCGCCGTTGATTTCGACCTTTCCGGCAGGGCGCATGTCGGTAACGGCGCGTCCCTCGAAGCCGACGTAGTAGGACGGGGTCATATCGACGCCGATGTAGCCGTCAGAGACCTGCTGGGTGAGCATCAGTTCGGTGTGGCGGCGCGCCCACTGCGGGCCGTGGCTCGACGTGAGCCATGCAATGCCGCCGATAGCGAGGACGAGGCCGCTGACAAAGATGAGCACTGTCGACCAAAGCGCGTCGCCGTTGACATGGTTGAGCGAGAAGGTGTAATGTTCGAGTAATCCGAGGATGAGGGCGGCGCAGATACAGGCGATGCCCGATATGCCTGTCAGTCCGAATCCCGGCACGACAAATATCTCCAGCACGACCAGTATCACCCCGAGCACAAATAGCAGCACAATCCAGCTGCTCGCTATCCCGACGAGGTAGAGCGGCAGGAAGTAGAGGATTGCGGCGATAATCGCGGCAGCCGAGGGGAAACCCATACCGGCGGAGTGGAGTTCCATGTAGATGCCGCCGATGATAATCATGATGAGGATGGCTTGGACGGCGGGCGAGGTGAAGAAACCGATGAGGCTGTCAAGCCAAGTGGGTGTATATTCCTTGATGGCGTATTCCTTTATCCCGAGGTTATCGAGAATCTCCGGGACTGACTCGGCACGGCCGTCGGCATAGTTCCATTTCATCGCCTCCTCGGTGGTGAAGGTCAGCACGCGGGTGGAGTCGACGAGTCCCGGCACAATGACCCTCGTGTCGACCATTGCCTCGGCCACGAGCGGGTCGCGCCGCCATTTAAGGGTGCTGTCGGGAGCCATGTATTTTCCGTGATGCTCGGCTGTCGAGCGCATCATGGCGCGCATGTAGGACTGATACTTGTCGGGCATTGCCGCGCCGTCGGCTCCGTTGACGACAGTGACGGCTCCCATTGTGGCGCCGGGACGCATGTAGACCGAGTCACAGGCCAGCGCTATCAGTGCGCCTGCCGATGCGGCGTTGTTGTCGACAAATGCCACGACGGGGCGGGGGTAGTTGAGCAGCGCGGTGCGGATCGAGTCGGCATGTTCGACGGAGCCGCCGTAGGTGTTGAGATGGACCACGACCATGTCGCTGCCCGATGCGGTCGCGTCATTGAGAGCCTCGCGGGTATAACGCCAAGTCTTTGACCCTATTTCGTCGTCAAGGCGGAACAGATAGATGTTTTCGGCCACAGCCGCCACCGTGGCGGCAATAAGGGCCATGATGATAAGGAGACGTTTCATTGTCGTTTGTTGTTTTTTTGGATATTGTCGTAACCACGTTTTACCCATCCCGGGACGATGCATGCACCGACGACGAGATATATGTAGTAGCTTATGATGCGCCAGAACAGGGCGATGACGAGGGCCATCCCCGCACTGTGGATGAGGTCGCCGTAGTAGGTGGTGAACAGCCACTCGCTGACTCCCGAGCCTCCCGGAGTGGGACTCGCCATCAGCACTACCCATACCACAAACTGTCGCCCGAAGACAATCAGTTGCGGTGCCGAGGGGACAAAGGCGAGAAACAGCGCGTTGACAACGAGGTAGCGCGAGCACCATGACATGGCGGTGGCGCCAAATGTCTCAAGCCACCATTTCAGGGGGCGGCGGCGCAAATCCTTGCCTGTCGTTTCCATATTGTTGCCCAGCTCGTCGATTTTTCCCTGCCACCGGCGCAGCAGTTTGAAACTGAAAACCCAGTTGAGAAACCGGCGCACCCCCTGCGGCTTGACAAGTATGCCTAAAAACAGCAACGCCGTCCACAGGAAGATAATGGCGTATATTATCCAGAAGGCTGTCTGCAACCCTGTCGTGAAAGCCGAGTCGTCGAAGCCGAAAAGCTCGCCGTAGGGGATAAGGAGCATGATTACCGGGATTGACACCACGAAGAAAAGCTCGTCGAGAAAAAGGGTGGTGAACATCAGCGTCGTGGCGCGTCCCAGCTCGATGCCCTCGCGGTTGAGGTAAATCATGCCGAATGCGCTCCCCCCGACTGCCGAAGGGGTGACTGCCGAGGTGAACTCGCAGAGCATGTTGACCCTCAGTGCGCGTCCCCATGTCAGCTGCCGGTCGGTCAACGTGCGGAAACGCCAAGTCAGCCCGGTGTCACGCCCTATCATGAACAGCCACGCGAGAGCAATGAAAAGAACCGTGTGGGTGTCGAAATGTATCGACCGCCACACTTCGGGGTTGAACTCGCGCCTGAACAGCCACGCGACCACGCAGAGGCCGATCAGCACCGGGACAAGGATTTTAATATAGAGGCTGAATCCCGACTTGGGGCCGTCGGGCAGTTGTTTATTTGCGTCCATAACGGTCAATTATTTCGTCGTAGCGGTTGATGACTTCCCCGACCACGTTCTGCCACGAGCGGCATAGCGTTGCGCGCGCTCCTTTTCCGGCCCGGTCGAGAGCAGCGCGGTCGGCGGCAATGGCTGAGATGAGGGCGGCATAATCAGTCGGAGTGCGTGATGTCAGAAAGCCATTTTCGCCGTCGGTAATCATTTCGGCGGCGGTGGAGCCGGTCAGTAGGATAGACGGGGTTCCCATCGCAGCGGCCTCGCGCACGACAAGCGGAGCGTTGTCATAAAACGACGGAAACAGGAACAGGTCACTGGCCGCATAATAGCGGCGCAGGGTCTCGCGGTCGGTGATGACCCCGTGGAATGTCACGCGGTCCTCCAGATGCAGCGACTCGGCGAGGCGTTTCATGTCACCGGCTGCATATCCCGTGCCGATGAAATTCATCCTGAACGGCATGTTGCTGAGCAGCGCGAGTGCCTCGATGATGATTTTCAGCCCTTTTTCAAGAATGTGCTGCCCGACAAATAGCAATCCTATCTCGTCGTCGCGCAGTCCTAAAGACTTGCGGGCCTCGGCTTTGTAGGATGGCAGGTCTTCGATGCCGTCAGCAAGGTCGTTGCCGTTCTCGACCACGGTGACGCGTCCCTTGAAACCATATTCGCGCAGCGTTTCCTCGACAGCGGCCTGAGGAATCCACACCTCGGTCGCCGCGTTGTAGAACCGCAGCAGTTTGCGCATCTGATATTCCACCATCATCCGTGGCAGAGACCGTTCAAGGTCGGTGCGGTACTTGGAATGGAACGTGGTGACAAACGGGATGTCATGATACCGTGCCGCATAGAGTCCCAAGTGGCCCGACGAGAAGGGACAGTGGGCGTGGATGATGCGAAACGGGGTGCGGCGCAGGTGCCTCCAGATAAACGGGTCGAGTTTCGGGTAGCCGTATCGGTAGGGATAGCGGTTGTATATGGGGAGTGAAAAATAGCGGTGAAGTTCGAAATCCTCGTGAGGCGGTGTCTCGGGGTTCCACGGCGTGATTACCGTCACGGGTTTTCCCGCCGCTGTCAGCCACCTGACATAATTCTGCACGGCAAGCGTCACCCCGTCGAGAACAGGGGGGAAACTGTCGTTAAACAGTCCGTAGACGCTATGTCGCAGATTGTCGGTCGCCATTTTCACCACAAAAATAGTAATAAATTCTTTAAGTCAAAAGTCAGAGGTCAGAGTTAAGTCAGAGGTCAGAGTTATGAGTGATGAGGTCAAAGGTTAAGTCAGAGGTCAGAGTTATGAGTTATGAAGTATAGGTCTGTGTTACTTCATAACTTATAACTCTGACCTCTGACTTAACTCTGACCTCTGACTTAGTTCTGACTTCGTAACTCTGACCTATTACTTATAATTTACCCACCTGATTATTTCCTTGAATGTGGGTTTCTTGCCATACATGAAGATGCCTACGCGGTAAATCTTTCCTGCAAGCCATACCATCCCGACAAATGAGGCGATGAGTAGGACGAGCGACAGGGCGATTTCCCATCCCGGTATGCCGAATGGGATGCGGGCCACCATTACCATCGGTGCGGTGAAGGGTATTATCGACATCCAGAAAGCGAGGCTCGACGAGGGGTCGGCGGCAGCAGTCATGGCGAAGATGAAACCGAATATCACGGGGACTACGATGACTGTCTGCAACTGGCCCGCGTCCTGAATGTTGTCCACGGCCGAGCCGATGGCGGCGTAGATGGCGGCATAGAAAAGGAATCCGGTCATGAGGAACAGGGTCAGCAGTCCAAACAGCTTGATGACATAACCGACCGAGCCGAGCAGCGATACCGCCTGAATGATTTCGAGGTTTTCGGTGTTGGACACGGCGGCGAAGTTTCCGGCCTGAACGGCGGCTACATCCTGCATCGCCTCGGCGGGAAGAAGTGCGGGGAGGAGGAAGGCCGACATGCAGGTTATCAGCACTCCCCAGATCAGAATCTGTGTCAGCGCCACGAGTGTCACGCCGAGGATTTTACCCATCATCAGCTGTGCAGGCTTGATGGATGACACCACGAGTTCAAGCACGCGGTTGTTTTTCTCCTCGATGATGCTTGTCATGACCATCTGGCCATAGATGAGCAGGAACATGTAGAGGGTCAGCGACATCATGATGCCTATGCCGTAGCTGAGGCCGCTCGATGTGGCCTCCTCGCTGTCCTTGTCGTTGCGCAGGGTCGAGAGAGCCACGTCGCTGTGCACGTCGTCGAGAATCTTGGCAAGGTCATCAATCTGATATGACTTTAGGCGGTCGGCCTCGACTGCGTCGTTGATCTGTCGGGTGATAAGCGACTCGGTGGTCATTGACGAGGGGCCGTTGCTGTAATATTTCAGAGCAAGACCGCGGGCCTCGATAATGTTTTCGGGGATGACCAGCACGGCCCCGACATCCTCCCGGGCAAGTGCTGAATCAAGAGGCTCGGAAGTGTGTATAAACTTCACGTCCTCGTTGCTTTCGAGTTTCTGGAAAATCTTGTTGCTCTTGTCGATTACAAGGACTGTGGTCTCGCTGGGGCCCACCATCGTCATGATGATCGTGGGGATAACCATCAGTGCCACCATGAGCAGCGGCATGAGGATGGTTGTTATGATAAAACTTTTCTTGGTGACGCGCTCGCAATACTCGCGCTGTATCACAATACCTATTTTAGACATCCTGATTAGTTCTCTGTGGTTGATTCTGATTCTTTGACGGCGCGGATGAAAATGTCGTTCATTGACGAGATACTTTCGTTAAATCCGGCCAGATTGACATTCTCGTTGGCAATCGTGATGAGGTCGCGCAGCGAGGCTCCGTCGTTGAGGTGCAGGCTGATGTGCTCGCGTCCCTGTCCGTCGGGTTCGCCGAGAGTGAATTCTCCGGCGACAGGGAGCAGTTTTTCCATCAGGGCGCGAGCATCGCCGTTGAACGTGAGGTCGTAGCGGTTGCCGAAGAAACGGCGGCGCAGCTCGTCGACGTTTCCGCTGAGGATGTTGCGGCTCTTGTTGATGAGGGTGATGTTGTCACAGATTTCTTCGACCGACGACATGTTGTGGGTCGAGAAAATCACCGTTGCGCCTTCGTTTTTCAGCTGAAGGATTTCCTCTTTGAGAAGATTGGCGTTAATCGGGTCGAATCCTGAAAACGGCTCGTCGAAAATCAGCAGTTTCGGGCGGTGAAGCACGGTCACGATAAACTGTACTTTCTGGGCCATGCCTTTGGAGAGTTCTTCGACTTTTTTATCCCACCAGTTGGAGATGTCAAACTTGTCAAACCACTGTTTCAGTCTGATTGTCGCATCATGTTTGGAAAGGCCTTTCAGCCGGGCGAAAAACACTGCCTGCTCGCCCACTTTCATCTTCTTGTAAAGGCCGCGTTCCTCGGGGAGATAGCCGATGTGCTCGACATCGTTCTGTGTCAGCGGGTGGCCGTCGAGAATCACGCGCCCCGAGTCGGGGGCGGTAATGTGGTTGATTATTCGGATAAGTGTGGTTTTGCCCGCGCCGTTGGGCCCGAGCAGACCATACACGCAACCTTGCGGCACGTTGAGCGACACATTGTCAAGGGCGACATGTGAAGCATAGGCTTTGGTCACATTTTCAACTTGTAGTATATCCATTGCTTGTTAACGTTTTTTGTGACATTAGACGTGCAAAACTACAAAAAGTTTCAGTTATGGCGAAAAAATATAAAATTTATTGCACATTCTGACTCCCTTGTATAATGGCGTCGCCACGCTATGCCTATACAAGGGAGTCTGGTTAATGCGCCACGGTGTGACGCTACTATTGGGAAGTGTATTGTTATTTATGTTATCCGATCCAAGTGGCGCGTTTCCAGATGTATTCGAGAGGTCCGTGGCTGTGGCGGCCTGTCCAGAAACGGCAGAAGATATATTGTACGATGAAGATGGCGATGCCGACGAGGAGGCTGCCGGTGATGCCGAGTCGGGTGTAGAATCCCCAGTGATAATATATGGCCGAGCCGATGATGCCTTGGGTGACATAGTTGGTCATGCTCATTTTGCCGTAAGGAATCAGGGCCGTCAGCAACCGGCTGAATCTCTGTGTGCGGTAATAGCCGAAGATAATCCCCGAGGTCAGCATCAGCATGAAACTGAGGTTGGCGAGGGATGAAAGAAGGATGTGGAGAGGTGTCTTGATGTTGGGGTTGTCTATGTAATCGGGAGCGAGATTGTCGAGGCCCGAAAGGGGGAAGTAGCAGAGTGTCGCGATTGCAAGCGCACGTCCCCACGCGCCGAGATGCTCGCGGTTGAACCATCCGGCACGACCGATGAGCATACCGGCCATGAACAGTCCGGCAGTCTGGAATATGCGTCCGTGTTCCCACGCCCATGCGAGTGACGCAAGCTGTCCTTCCCACAGGTTGACGCGCACGGTTTCAAGGAACGATCCCTCGGTCTGAACCCAGAATGTCTCGGCCCAGAATGGCCCCGAGTTGATAGTGGCGATAGTATATTCGGGAGAAATCAACGCGCGGATAATCTGATAGATGCACACCGGTTGCAACAGGCACGCGGCGCTCAGCGCGATAATCCATTTCGTGGGCAGCTTGCACGTCAGCACCAATACGAAACCAATGAGCGCATACATCACAAGTATCTCGCCGGTGAAAAAGCAGGCGTCGATATTGCCGATGATAAAGAGAATCAGCAAGCGCCAACAGAACCGCAGGCGGAAATCCTTGCCGCGCATGCGCTGGTTGTCATGCTGAATGAAGAAACTGAATCCGAAAAGCATTGCGAAAATCGCGTAAGCCTTGCCGCCGAAAGCGAAGAAAAGGCCGTTCCAAATAGCCTTATCGGTGAAATTCAGCCAGTCAGATTGTCCCGCTGTGTCGGGGAAGGAATAGAAGTTGAAATGCTCGATGGAGTGGAGCAGGATAATGGCCAGAACAGCAAAACCTCTCAGCACGTCGGCGACATCGACACGCGCATGTTTCTTGATTGTTTCAGTCATGAGATTGTATCGTTGGTAAAGATTGTTTCGTCACCGCAAATGTTCCTTATCTTGATGCGCAACGGTTTTCGGTCAGAAGTGATTGTTCCGTCCCAGAATTCTTTGGTCATTATCCCGTCGCGGATAATGAAACTTGTTTTCGGATCGATTTTGATTTCAAAATCACTGTTCCATACTGCATTCTTGTCTTCGAATGTGCAGTCCACGCTGATTAGTTCAATCATGTCAAGTCCTCTGTCCGACGGGATAATTTCGGGATATGATCTTTGTTTTGCACAATCGTTCCGACGATTAAATTCTTCAATTTTGCCGGCAACACGATCGCTGTAGAAATTATCGACAACGATGATATAGGAATTATCTGACTTGATGTATGATATTTCGGCAGAATCCTCCAGTACAATCAAGTCCAAATATTTCTTTAAATCTTCAAGTTCAATTTTTACAAGCGTGTCATTGTGCTCGTCGATAAACCGGGAAATTTCCTCTTTATCAATGATGTCAATGTAATAAATAATGGCACGGTTGATTCCATCGGGTAAATCATGAAGTCCGAGGGTTATGATTTCGTTCAATGTCACCGTATCGAGGACTCGGGTTGACGACAGCGCGATAAGGTCAGGAATATATACCGGAATAGTACCCCTGCTGTCGGTTATGCTGCCTGTCCAAGGTTTTTTGAAACGGCTGTCATTACAAAAGCCGGGAATAATCTGCTTAATGACATCCATTGTCTGAGCCGGATTACGAAACAACGTGATACCGTCCTTTATTTCTTTGACATGAAACGATGCGCCGTTTCTTGCGAGACGGTCTCTTGCACTCTGAATGCTGTTCAGGTTGATATCACCGTGAATGAATCTGCGTCCAAGACGCGATGCGACGGCAGCCGTTACGCCGCTTCCCCCGAAAAAGTCGGCGACAAGCATTCCTTCATCGCTACTGGCGCGAATGATGCGTTCAAGAAGAGCCTCGGGTTTCTGTGTTGCATAATTGATTTCGTGTTTTTCCTTAGATGATCCGGCTAAGGACGGTATGTTCCACACGTTGTCAATCATTGTCTTATCAAATATCTCGTAGACAACATTTCCATCGGCATCTCTGACAGACTGCTTTTTACCATTAATTTTGACTTCTTTGGCACGTTTGTGAGGCTTAACATCGCGATATTGTATGTTAAAAACCTGTTCGTCACTTTTTGCATACAACAAAATGAAGTCGCAGCAGTTGGTAAACAGCGGTTTGCGTTTGTCAGGAATTTTATTGGGATAGTACCATACAATCTCGTTTCGGAAATTACTTTCGCCAAAAATTTCGTCCATCAATACCTTTACATAATGGCCAATGTGCCAGTCGAGATGCACATATATGGATGCTCTCTCACTCATGATCTCCCTGATTGCCATAAGGTTTTCAAACATCCAGTTAAGATAACGTTCTTTATCCCAAATGTCACCATACATTTTTTCTTCAAAGGCCGTTTCTTCATTATCGTCAATTTCGATGGAGGATCGGTCGTATGTCTTGCGAAGAATAATTTTTTTAGCATAATTGGCCCCGCTGGCAAAAGGGGGATCAATATATACCAAGTCAACCTTTATCCCATTGTCTTTCAGATAGGCACATGTAGACAGGCAATCACCGTGAATAACAAGATTGTCGTTGTCAGGGTTTCCAATACATTCTGTCTCCTTGATGTCAAACAAAGGCATACCTCGGTTTATATTGATTTCTACATCGGTATCCCCTCGATAAATCAAGGCCCGGCGTTGCCGGGTGAAGTTGTCAAGGAGTGCTTGACCGCCTGCGGGAGTGGGGGTATAAGGTATATATTTGATAGCCATTGCTTAAATCTTGAAAAAATTTTTAATTGTTTTTAGAGTTGTTTCCGAGCGTTGCTCATCGCTTAACGATTCACTAAGGAACAAAAATTCAAAGTTATCATTCAGTTCTTTAAACCGCGTCTCCATGTAACGACGTTTTGCCTCAAAGGCTTGGGCAAATCCTGTGCCTTTTGTCTCGACAATGACTGCCCGCGATATTTTGCCGGTGTCATCGCGTTGCAAAATGACAAAATCGGGATAATATAGCCCGACATATTTATACTGACCGTCGTACTCGTTGTCATAGCATTTGACGCAAAAATCTGTCAGGGTATCATCTCCGTTAAAATAGGCTTCAAGAGAAGGATTTCCGGGGAGGATGCCGTTAAGAATGGTCTTTACAAAGTAGTTTTGTTCCAGTTTGCTGTCAAAATGGTATGGCAAATACTGATATGTACGGTTTAAAACTCTGTTTTCGTCGGCATTATATTTGGGAGCATAGAATCCCTTTTTGCGAAGCAATTCCAATGCCTGTTGTATTTCCAAATCGATATCAGGTGCCGGAGTATTATCACGCTGGATTATGTCTTCTACCTCTTTGTCGTCGGGATAGAATATCTGATTTCCATCGTTTAGTGCGGGAGGCGGTGGAACTATATTGAGTAGCGATGCCGACGTGGGAACAAATTCTTCACGGATAGAAAAGCTGCGGATGGAGGAAAATGCTTTTCTGACCATCGATCGGATAGCTGGGTGATCAAATTCATACTTAAGATATGTTATGTTGTCTCGGACTACTGAAATTCGGGAAAAAATATCGGCCAACGGGGACTTATGATTCAACAACTCACTGATTGGCAATGTGCCGAGACTTTCTTTAGCGATTATATTTATCCATTTGAAGAACGAGCACGGAATCTCTTTGGAACTATTGTCGAGAATGTCAGCGCGGATAGTTTTTCCTGCAAAATTAGCGGTGTAGACTATTGAGTCTACCGATTGGGATGGTTCAATGTCTCTCAATCGGCAGTCAATGTCAGATTTGCCGGTAATTTCAGTAATATCAGTCTTTAGATTTAACTGAATAAATGATATGCATGGATTACCGACTTTTTCCATGCGAGAAAATCGGTTTATAACCCTTGATGCTGACTTGTTTTTGCTGCCAAATTCCTGTAAGGTGATATTCTGCTCGGCAACTAATTGCTGGTTAAGGATTTTGGCGTTTTCGTTGTTCATCCAGATTAGAGCCGTTTCGCCGGAGGCATCGGTAACTTCCCGCAGGCATCGGCACGAGGTTTGCAATACCCTGTTTTGAGAAGATTTCGTTTTGACCGGAAGGACGACACTTGCCAAGCTTCGGCAATTCCAGCCCTCTTTGCCTATTTGTACAAGTAAAATGAACCGGATTTTAGATGTGGGCATGTCAAGAGCCGAGAATTTTAACTTGGACTCCGGCGGAATATGATATTTTTTATTTCCCGTTCCGTAATATTTTAAAATAACGTCGTCGGGATTGTATCCGTATTTCGTAACTATGTTTCTTACGATAGGATAGGTGGATTCTTCAAGAGTAACGATGTCGGGACTGAAAATAGCAAGTTTTGGGAGCGTCCCATCGTTATAGGTCTGCCGGCCATAAATTTCGATGAATTCTCGGAGTGCATTATCAATAATACCTTCAAGACTGTCATTGGCATGACGCACTATGGGCGTTTTGAGGAAATTGCCGATGGCAGAGAGTAGCGGATAGTAAGTAACTACATTTGAGAGCTGCCGGTTAGAGATTTCCACATCAGAAGTCACCTTAATTCTATCGGGTCGCCCCATGATGTTAGGTGTTCCTGAGAATCCGATACATGAATTAAAGGTGCTTTTTTTTGTCCAGTCGTTCACCACTTTGCGCAATTGCTGTTCTTCGCTGGCATGATGAACTTCGTCAATCATGATACAAAGATTAGGAATGGTGCCGATGAGATTTCTCAACTCATTGGCCATTTCATCTTTTAGAAGTTCTTCCCGTGACCATAAACGAGGTTGGGTGTCATGATCAATTCTGTCAAGAATGACTTTCTCGGCATTGGTGATGGCCACAAGGCCGAAAAGGTCGTCTATCGGTTGGTAAAGATTTATTTTCTGGACATTCGGGTTGTGAGCCTGCGTGCTACCTTTTGATGTGGATGATTCTTCGAGAATTTCAAATTTAATCAACCTTTTTAATTGCGAGGCAGAGGGCTCGGGAATCACCCATGAGGGGTCAAAATTGCGGATGTCTTTGAGACTCGGAACGATGGACGATTTTAGCCCCGAAGGTGCAAGCACAATAAAATTATGGGCGAATAGCGGGTTTTGTGGCTCATTTATCGAAAAATAGAGGTTGATATATATGAATGCCGCCATCAGGTAGGTCTTTCCGGCTCCCATTGGTATGCTGAAAAGATAATCGGCATAGTCAACGTCATAAAATATTTTTCGGAATACTGTAAGATAGTCTATATTTCGCGGATTCGATTCAATTTCAGCAGCGACTTTTGCCGCTATCATACCGCCGTTGTCATCAGGCATAATTGCGTATTCATATAGTGCGGCTGCCTCAGGATGTTCTTGCAAATATCGGCGGGTTTCAGATCTCAGAGGGACATCGTCGAGATTCAAATTGTTGAAACATCCGTTATAGAACAGTTGCCATAACGCCTGATTTTTGTACTTTAATTTAAGGAAAAGATAAGTTTTTATCGATTCAATTTGGGCATCCCTCATTTTACCCTTCTGCTCGATATAACGAATTAACTCTTTAACGGGACATTCCGCTGAGTTAATCCATTGGTTTCGTTTCGTTTCGATTAATTTGTAAAACATAAGGGAGTTTTCCTTCTTGAGCTATTGATGAATAATGATTACAAAATTAGGCATTATTTTTCAATTTCATTAAGGAAGATTGTTTTTTTGGATGGAGGTGGGATGAGGCGAGACAGTCGGCGACATGGTGTCGCAGGAGGATGAGGGTCAGCATGGTCGGGAAGGCCATGAGGGCGTAGAACAGGTCGCAGAACCCGACGGCTACTCCCAGCGGCATGACGGCGAAGATGACGAGGGTGGCGATGAAAAACCATGTGTACCACCTTGCTCGACGTTCACCCCACAGGTAGGCGGCGCAGCGGGTGCCGTAAAACGAGTAGCTGAACATAGAGGAAAGGGCAAAGCAGAGGACGATTGCCATCAACAGGTATTTCCCTCCCGGGATTGCCGAATGGAAAGCGTTCATGGCGATTTCGAGTCCCTTGACCCCGCCGTCGGCAGATATGTCGCCGCATAGCAGGATGGCGAGGGCGGTGAGCGTGCAGACGAATCCTGAGTCAATCGCGGGGCCGAGCATGGCAACGAGTCCTTCGCGGACGGGCTCGCGGTTGTCAGATGCACCGTGCATTATAGTGGCTGTCCCGACTCCTGCATCGTTGACAAGCGCGGCGCGGCGGGCACCGATGATGGCGATGCCGGCAAGCGCGCCCCACCCGGCACGGAGGTTGAATGCCTCGCTGAAAATGGAGCGGAACACGCCGGGGACACCGTGGATATTGGTGGCGATGATGTAGAGGACGAGGATGAAGTAGAGTCCCACCATGAAGGGGACGAGCCACGAGGCGACGCGGGCGATGCGCCTGATGCCGCCGAGAGCCACAAGGGAGACAAGTATGGCGACGCTGATGCCGAAAATGAGACGGAACGACGAGTCGTTGCTCCATCCCGCGATTCCCGAAACCGAGGTCAGAACGGCATTGTCGGCAAGTCCCTGCGGGGTGGTGAAGGTGGTGACGACAGCTTCGGTGAGCTGGTTGACATTCATGATTGCCAGTGTTCCGAGCATTCCGGCCACGGCAAATGTCACCGCAAGCCACCGCCATCGCGGGCCGAGTCCCTTCTCGATAATATACATTGTGCCGCCGACTGAACGTCCGTCGGGGGCGGATGACTTGAACTTGGTTGTGAGCACTCCCTCATGAAATTTGGTCGACATGCCGACGAGTGCGCTGACCCACATCCAGAATATCGCTCCGGGACCACCCATGACGAGCGCGATGGCCACACCGGCGATGTTGCCCATCCCGACGGTGGCGGCCACGACCGAGGCCAACGCCTCGACCGAGCTGATCTGCTGTCCCGATTCCGAGGAACGTCCCGAGCGCAATTCGCGCAGCGCGTCGGGCAGGCGGCGTAAGGAGACCATCCCCGATGAGAGAAACAGATAGAGACCCCCGCCTATCAGGGCGAAAAACAGGGGGTAGCCGCATAGGAAGTCGGCAACGGCGGTGACTGTCTGTCCGATTGATTCAATCATTGAGTTGCCTTAATGAGCGTCAAGCCAGTTGGTGGCGATACCGGCCGAGACTTCGAGCGGCACAGCACCGTGGTAGGCATCGGTCATGTTGGTAATTACGAGTGACTTGACTGTTTCAAGCTCGTCGGGCTTGATGTTGAAAATCAATTCGTCATGAACCTGCATTATCATGCGTGATTTCAGGCCGCGTCGTTCCATTTCGTTGTAAATGCGCACCATTGCCACCTTTATGATGTCGGCAGCCGAGCCTTGGATTGGGGCGTTGACGGCGTTTCGCTCGGCATAGCCTCTCACGACCGAGTTGCGCGAATTGATGTCGGGCAGGTAGCGTCGTCGTCCCATACGGGTGGTGACATATCCCTGCTCGCGTGCCGAGACGACGGCGTTGTCGAGATATTCGCGAATGTGGGGATAGGTGGCAAAATATCCGTCAATCAGCTTCTTGGCTTCGGCGCGTGAGATGCCGAGCCGTTCTGACAGTCCGAAAGCCGAGATGCCGTAGATGATGCCGAAGTTGGCGGTCTTGGCGTGGCGGCGTTGGTCGTCGGTCACATTTTCAAGGTCTTCGTGATAAATCTTGGCAGCGGTGACGCGGTGGATGTCGGCTCCCGAGTTGAACGCGTCAATCATGTCGCGATCACCGCTGAGGTCGGCGATGAGCCGCAATTCGATTTGCGAATAGTCGGCGCTCATGAACAGGTCGCCCGGGTCGCTGATGAATGCGCGGCGTATCTCGCGTCCGTCGTCGGTGCGGATGGGGATGTTCTGTAAGTTGGGATTGGTTGACGATATGCGGCCTGTCGCGGTGACGGTCTGATTGTAGGAGGTGTGAATTTTGCCGGTCACGGGATTGACGAGGGCGGGGAGCGCGTCGATATAGGTGCTTAGCAGTTTCCGCAGTCCGCGGATGCGCAGAATCAGTCCTACAAGAGGAACTTTCGCGGCATATTTTTCGAGAATCTGTTCTGTTGTCGAGTAGCTGCCGCGGGCGGTGCGCTTGGCCTTTGGGTCTATCTTCAATCTTTCGAAAAGAACCTCTCCCACTTGCATCGGCGAGCTGATGTTGAACGCCCCCCCCGCCATCGAGTAGGCTTCTTCTTCGAGGGAGCGCATCCGCTCGGTCAGTTTGCCCGACATCTCTTTGAGCACGGCAGGGTCAATGCGCACACCGGTCCATTCCATTTCGGCCAAGACTCTGATGAGGGGAAATTCCACATCCTCAAGTAGTTTTGTCATGTTGAGCGACTCGATTTCGCGGCACAGCAGCGGCATGAGGCATCGGCTGACATCGGCAGCCTCGCAGTAGCGTTCACGGGCGCTGTCAGGGTCAATCGGCTTGGCCGGGTAGGGCGTGCGTCGGTCAGGCGCGGCGGTCAGTCCCAAATTGAGAAACTTGGCGGCTACCGGCGTCATGTCGTGTTTCATCTCCGGGTCGATGATATAGTGGGCCACAGAGGTGTCGAAGTATTTGGCTTTCAGTGATATGCCCTCGTTTTTCAGCACGAGGTACTCGCGCTTGACATCGTGGCTGACAAGCCTCATGGCACTGTCTTCAAAAATCGGCGCAAGAAGCTTTATGACCTTGGCGCGGGCCTCTTTTTCAGTCGGGAAAAGGATGAAGGAGCCTTTGCAGTCATCGGTAGAGAATGCGACACCGAGCCATCGGGCCGTCATTGCGTCCTCTCCGGTCGAATAGAGCGACATTCCGGCTTCTCCGGCTGTTTTCAGCCTCTCGACAAGGGCGGCAATAGCCGTTTCGCCCTCGACGGTTTCGTAGTCGCGGTTTTCACACACGGTCACGGGTGTCTCGTCCACTGTGTCGTCCATGTCAAAGAGAGACCCCATGCCCGATGTGTCAGGCTCGGCCTTTGGCGGCTCGGGAAGGGTCGCGGCTGATTCCTGTCGGGGAGCCGCTGCGCTTGTCTTGGCGCGCAGATTGGCAATGAATGTCTTGAACTCCAACTCCTTGTAAATCTCGACGAGCCGTTTCGCATTCATGGGACGGCGCACGAGATGGTCAACGTCGATGTCGACGGGAACATCGGTGCGGATAGTGGCAAGGTCTTTGGAGAGCAGAATTTTGTCAGTGTTCTCGGTCACTTTGCGCTGTAGCGCGCCTTTCAGTTCCGAGGCATGGGCGATGAGGTTTTCGACGCTGCCCCAGTCTTCGATGAGCTTGCGGGCGGTTTTCTCGCCCACCCCGGGGCACCCGGGGATATTGTCAGAGGCATCCCCTTCGAGCGCGAGCAAGTCGATGACCTGTCGGGGAGATGATATGCCGTATTTCTCGCACACCTTGGCCGGGTCGCGCACCTCAAATCCCTCGCCTCGCAGCGACGGGCGGTACATGAACACGCGGTCGGTGACCAGCTGGCCGTAGTCCTTGTCGGGGGTCATCATGTAAACCATATAACCCTTTTCCTCGGCCATCTGCGACAGGGTGCCGATTACGTCGTCGGCCTCGTAGCCGTCGATTTCGATTGCGGGGATGTTGAGCGCGTCGAGAATCTGCCTGATATATGGGAGCGAGAGGGTGATGTCCTCGGGTTGCCGGTCACGGTTGGCCTTGTACTCCTCAAACATTTCGTGACGGAACGTGTGGCCGTGTGGCGGGTCAAAGCACACCGCGATGTGGCTGGGATTCTCCTTTTCGAGAACCTCGCGCAAGGTGTTGCAAAAACCGAATATGGCCGAGGTGTTGAATCCCTTGGATGTGACGCGGGGGCTGCGTATGAGCGCATAATAGGCGCGGTATATCAACGCGTAAGCGTCGAGCAGGAACAGTCGTTTCGATTCATCTTGTTTCATGCTGTAAAGGTAGCAATAAAAGCTGAATCGTCGGGCATCCGGCGGCAAAATATTCGGTGATTCAGGATGGCTACTCTGTTTTCGTGTTGATGAATTTCACGATGACATCCCCTATTTTCGCGCCGTCCATCGATGCGATTTCAAGCGACAGATTGTGCCAAGTGAGCTTTTCGTCCTTCTCGGGCACATGTTTCAGTTCTTCAAGAATGAGGCCGGCGAGGGTTGCGTATGAGGTCGGCCGGTAGAGATCTTCAAGATTGAAGTAGTTCAGAAAATCATATATTGGTATTTGTGCGTTAACCGTCCAACTGTCCCCGTCATCGTTTTTGACGATATATGTCGCGGCCTGTTGCTGTGGCATTGTGCCGACGAGTCCTTCGAGAATGTCGCTTGGGGTTATCACGCCGGTCATGTCGCCGAATTCGTCACACACGAGGGCAAAATCCAGTTTTTTCTCCTTCATGCGGTCAAGCGCATCGTAAACACTCATTGCCTCGGGGAAAAACACAGGTTTCGCAACGACATCCTTTAGCTTGAAATCGGGCGAATCGACCTTTAGTATCAATTGCTTGAGTGAAACAACGCCACACACGCCGGTGCGCGACCGGTCACAATAGACAGGGTAGGAGCTGTGCAGCTCGGCTGAAAGCTGCTCCCTCACCTCGGTTGAAGTCATGTCAAGCCGCAGCGCCGTAACGTCGATTTTAGGGGTCATGATTGACGAGACACGCAGGTCGCCCAGTACAAGGGCGCGTTCCATGATGTCTTGTTCGACTTTTTTGACCTCGCCCGCGTCGGTCCCGTCCTGAATGAGCGATTTTATCTCGTCCTCGGTGACATTGTTTTCATGATTGCGCAACCCGAGGAGCTTGACAAGTATCGAGGTTGAAACCGAGAGCAGCCACACTGCCGGCATCGCGATGAGCGACAACAGGTACATCGGGCGCGCAATCAGTTTAGCCACCGAGTTGGCAAGAGCGAGGCCGATGCGTTTCGGGACAAGTTCGCCGATGACGATAGAGAGATAGGTCACGACGGTGACGATGGCGATTTGCCCGACGGTATGGGCGGTGTGTGGCGACAACCCCGCCTTTTGCAGCAGTTGCCCCACCTCCTCGGCAAGCGCGGCCCCCGAGAAAAGACCTGTCAGGATACCGATGAGAGTGATGCCGATTTGTATCGTCGACAGAAAACGGTCGGGAGACTCGGCGAGTTTCAACGCTGTCAGCGCTCCCCGGCTCCCCAGCTTGGCATCGGAAGTCAGTCGCGATTTGCGTGCCGAAATCAGCGCGATTTCAGCCATTGAAAACACCCCGTTGAGCAAAATGAGTAAAATTATTATGAATATGTCATCCATACAGTCAGTGAAACGTTGCTAAACTTTTCTATTACAACACTTAAAACACTGAAATTGTTATAACGCATCACCGACCGGCCCCGATTGTCGCATATCTTCAACCCCTTAGCTGCCGGAAAAGATTTTTTGTTCAAGTAATTGTTGTTTTCCGATAAAAAAGTAGTATATTCGCAACAAGTTTGTTGCGGCATAGAGTTGCCGAATGAACCGACATATTTTTACTGGGTGTTATTGAAATCTATCTTTCAACTTCAAACTTCGCAACTTTGATAATAACAGGAAGATGATTAGAGATGGCATCCGCACTGGTTGCTTATACCCTGCCGTGACCGGCAGACTATATAGCAATTTCGGTGTGGGGCTTGTATCTGATTTCTGTTATAGGTAGCGAAGACCTGAAGTTGGAATTAGAATACAATATGACCGCCACACCTTTTTATTTATATATTTATTAACAATTATGTTTCATAGGCGGTTGGGAAACACATAAAATAATTTTGTAATGGTTAATGCTGAGCTGAAGGCCCGATTTCTTAGCTTGTATTGTATGATACTGGCCGACGGGGTAATTGACAACCGTGAACTTGATACATTATACCGTATCGGTGTCGATAACTATGGACTAAGTCCTGAAGAAATCACACAATCAGTAAGAGAAGCCGGAACGTCGTTTATAATTCCGGAGCGTTTTGAGGACAAAGTCCAACTGCTCTATGAACTTGCAATGATTGCATGGGCCGACGAAGTGCTCGAAAATTCTGAAATACAACTTATTCGCAACTATGCTTTGCGTATGGGTTTTGAATCGGAAAATGTTCCCGAAATAACGCAATATCTGCTTGATAAGGCGCATGAAAATGCCCCTTTTGCTACCGTCATCAATGAAATCATGAATCAGTAAAAAACTATATTATGCCCTTTCCTAATCTTTCAAAAATATTTTCGACGAGCAAACCTGCCGTGCCGTCAGCGGTTGAGCCACCGCAATCGACCGACGGACGTAATAAAGGCGAGAGCTATCTTGCATACGGCAAACGAGCCTGTCAATTTACCAATGGAAATCCACTCAGCCTGCGGACAACTCTGCAACGGATTTTTAATGCCGAGAGGTCGCGTCAAATTGCCGACCAGCAGATTCAGCAGCAGTTTAAACAAGACATAATAAATAAAATCGGTGATATTGATGTGGAGGTTAGCCTTCTTGAAGGGGATAAAATCTCTCTTGAGGAAAAAATAACCGACGCGGAAAACAATGTCAATGACTTGAAGGCTCAAAAGATAGAGGCTATAAACAAAAATGGGGAATTGAATAAAATGGCCCAACTGAAAATGTGGATCGGTGTTGTCATCCTTGCTATATTAACCCTCTATCTGTTTATTTTTTACAGTTCGACTTTTTATTCAGCCTTTTTTAAGGATTTTAATGCTGAAATTAAGGTTGGGGAGGCAATGTTTGACCCCGATGCCCTGTCCCATGCTTGGGGAGCATCATTCACGCAATTCTTGTTTGTCGTATGTGCTCCGATTATATTTATGGGTCTTGGTTTCGCTCTGCACTTTTTCTCAATTCAAAAAGATAATTTCAAGTACGTCAAGATGGGTGCCATATTAGCTGTAACATTCGCATTTGACTGTATTTTGGCTTACACTATCGCAGAAAACATTTACAATATAGAAATTTTGACTAGATTAGGCGAATTTCCTCCATACGATTTGCAAATGGCAGTCGGGGATGGAAAGGTGTGGACCGTAATATTTTGCGGGTTCATAGTATATGTCATTTGGGGTATTGTTTTCGACATGACGCTTACGGCCTACGAGGATATGAAATCCAATCGCAAAGAGATTGAGAAAATACAGGTCGTGATAGACGGACTGAAAGAAAAGATTGCAATATTGAAAGACAAAATAAATGAGATTTCCAAGGCGATTAACATCCGCAAAATAGAGCGGTCTAATCTGGAGGCTAAATTAAATCAGTCTACAATATTCAATCCGACATTGATTGATCAGGCTTTTTCTGACTTTTTCACCGGATGGACTGCCATATTAGGAGCACTTCAGCTTCCGGGCGATGAATGTGCCGAAGTCTATAACCAAGAAAAGACTACATTACTCACTTCAACTCAGACAGTTATACCACAATCCAATAATTAATCATGAAATCTAAACATTTAATAATTCTTGCAGCAATTGCAACTGTTGTCGTATTTGCTATTGTGTCAACACGTATTGTAGAGGATGACTCAAAAACTTCTACAGAAACCACAACTTCGACTGTTGACTCTGAATCGAACCTGCCGCTTAACATCTCGATATTTCTCGATTTGTCAGACCGACTTGACCGAGAGTTGGTTCCGACGCAATTTGACCGCGATACCGCAATTATAGGGACTTTGGTCAAACTGTTTATAGAAGACTGCGTGCATAACGGCAGAATTATAAACAGCGAGAATCATTTTCAAATATTCTTCCATCCTATTCCCAATAGCACTGAAATTGCGACACTTGCAAGCGGTTTGAATTTTGACATGTCATCAACACCGATAGCCGAAAAGAAAAAAGTGCTGATTGAAATGCGGGAGAAGATTTGCACCAATGTCAGTCAGATATACCAGAATACTCTTGCGGCCAAGTCTTGGCCCGGCAGCGATATATGGGCGTTCTTTACCGATAAGAAAGTTGACACACAGTGTATCCGTAAAGGGTATCGCAACCTGCTTGTCATATTGACTGACGGTTATCTTTATTATGAGCGTAACAAGCGACAGAACGGCAATGCTTATTCATACGTTTTGCCTCAGACTCTCAAAAATCCCGAATCATCGCTGATTGTCGGTCGTGACGGTCTTGACAATCTTGAAGTGCTGATGCTTGAAGTAAATCCCTACGAGCCATTGCAACGTAACAAATTGATACGGGTTATTGAAGACTGGTTTAAAGGGATGGGTGTGACCCATTTTGTTGTGGCCGATACTGATCTTCCTGTCAATACCGAAACGGTTATAAAGAGCTTTATTAAACAATGAGTTCATTTTCAACTCTCCAAAAAGCGTCTCTCGTTACGGCGGGGGCGCTTTTACTATGTTTGCTGCCTATGCCATACGGTTATTTTATATTAGTCCGTCTTGCTGTCAGTGTCATAGGGTTGTGTTGGGCCAATAAGTTTTATTCGGTTCAGAAAATCCCTCTTGCGGTAATTGCATTTGGCATAGTTGTGTTGTTTCAGCCGTTTTTGCGTTTGTCTCTCGACCGCTCGACATGGAATATTATCGACATTGTTTTGGCCGCAGTCGTTACATTTGCGATTCTTAACAAGAAACTCTAAAAAAGGAAATGCCGGTTTATTGTGGTCGCTACCGTAGACCTGCGTCTACAACAAACTGGCATTTCTTGTCACGACCGGCAGCTATGCCGCCGTAAATTCATTATGAGCTGTTTACCACATGCTGTCCGCACCTAACGGGGCGGTTGCATGTGGCTAACGTTGACTCGCGGCCATGCTGCGCAATAGGCGGCGCTGCCGCGATTGTTCAGAGCGTCTTTGTGCATTTGCAATCTGATAAGATTGTAGCTTTGAGTAGCTTCGGGTTGCGGGGATAATGAGGAAAGAATCTGACAAGATTCTTCTTTTGCCACAGTGGTTGAAGAATCTTGTCAGATTCTGTTGTGTGGGTTCTTTTTCCGTGGGTTGCGGTTTCGCAACCCACGGCTATTCATGGTGGCAATCTTATCAGATTGAAAATGCACACAGACTATGCGTTTTACCTATTAGGAAGATTCTTACTGAGATTCTTACTGAGCCCGCAGGGCGATGTGACGGTAATGAGGCGGTTACCATCACATCGCCCTGTGGGCTCAGTTGTTTTGGCCGGTGCCGACAAGGGTGTTGCAAAACTCTATAATTGCATCGAGATATTTAGTCGACAAGCCTGTATTTTGAGGTAGATATTGCGTCGGAATCGGTGTCTGAAAGTAGATGTTTAATGTGGCGCAGTAGCAATCTGACAAGATTGCGCCCTTGAATAGCCGTAGGTTGCGCAAGCGCAACCTACGGTAGATTAACGAATTAAAAATGAAATCTGTAAAGATTTTTCTCATAATGCGACGTGATTGAAAAATCTTTGCAGATTTTATTTATTATATGACATGTTTCCGGGGGTTGCGAAACCGCAACCCCCGGCTATTCAAAGAATAAGAGGGTATTTCATAACAAATGTTAATCCAAAGTGGTGGCATCTTTCAGTTACCTCGTCATAACACCTCGGTCACATAGCTGTAGCTATGTGACCGAGGTGTTATGACGAGGTAACGAAAGAGGCTGCCATGTGGATAATCTAACTTCATTTAGATGTCAATTTCAAAATTTAACCATGAGGTTGTTTGATATAAATGCTTTTGTCGCACCCGTTTTCACGGTCGCCTTTTGCCCTGAATCTCGGTCACATAGCTACAGCTATGCTCCCTCGATTCATGTCAAAATCCGACTCGTGAAAACTGGCTTTGGATTTAACATTTGTGATGAAACACCCTCTAATCCTTACGGATTAAATATTACTCGGGGCAAAACTCAGTTTTGCTATGCCCTATTAACACAATATCGCCCTGCGGGCTCAGCGAGCAGTTTAGTAGCGTAAACCGCATTGTGGCGCGACGCTACTATATGGGAATCCTAAGTATGCAGTATTGTGGTGCGCGGCTGTGACGGATAAAAGAAACCGCCGTGCTTGCTTGGGGCAGGCACGGCGGTTGTTATCGGGAGTAATCAGGGTTGATTACTTGCCGGCGAGTTTCTCTTTCAGTTCAGCGAGAGCTGAGAGGTCGCCGAGAGTTGTTTTTTCGAGGGGTGTCGAGAGCATGGGAGTCTCCTCGGCGTTGCCGCGACGGTTGCCACCGCGACGGTTGCCGCCCTTGCGGGGTGCGTCGTGACGTTCTGCGCCCTTAGACTCATCTTCGAAGATGCGGCTGTGGGACAGGATGATGCGCTTGGAATCCTTGTTGAACTCGATAACCTTGAAGTTGAGCTTCTCGTCGAGACCGGCGCGGGTGCCGTCTTCCTTAACGAGGTGCTTGGGAGTTGCGAAGCCTTCAACGCCGTAGGGGAGGGCGATGACTGCGCCTTTTTCTACCATTTCAACGATGGTTCCTTCGTGGATTGAACCAACGGTGAAGACGGTTTCAAATACGTCCCAAGGATTTTCTTCGAGCTGCTTGTGGCCGAGCGAGAGGCGACGGTTGCTCTTGTCGATTTCGAGAACCTGAACATCGATGTCGGCACCGATCTGAGTGAATTCGCTGGGGTGCTTGATTTTCTTGGTCCAAGAGAGGTCGCTGATGTGGATGAGGCCGTCAACGCCTTCTTCGATTTCAACGAATACGCCGAAGTTGGTGAAGTTGCGCACTTTGGCGGTGTGCTTGCTGCCAACGGGGTATTTGGTTTCGATGTCTTCCCAAGGATCGTTCTTGAGCTGCTTGATGCCGAGTGACATCTTGCGGTCTTCGCGGTCGAGGGTGAGGACAACGGCTTCGATTTCGTCGCCGACTTTCATGAAGTCCTGAGCCGAGCGGAGGTGCTGTGACCAAGACATTTCGCTGACGTGGATGAGACCTTCGACACCGGGGGCGATTTCAACAAACGCACCGTAGTCGGCCATAACCACTACGCGGCCTTTGACTTTGTCGCCGACCTTGATGTTGCTGTCGAGGGCATCCCACGGATGGGGCTGGAGCTGCTTGAGACCGAGGGCGATGCGCTTCTTCTCGTCGTCGAAGTCGAGAATAACGACGTTGAGCTTCTGGTCGAGCTGAACGACTTCCTCGGGATGGCTTACGCGGCCCCAAGAGAGGTCGGTGATGTGGATAAGACCGTCCACGCCGCCGAGGTCGATGAACACACCGTAGGAGGTGATGTTCTTGACAGAACCTTCGAGCACTTGGCCTTTTTCGAGCTTGGCGATGATTTCGCGCTTCTGGTTTTCGAGCTCGGCCTCGATGAGTGCCTTGTGGGAAACAACGACGTTCTTGAATTCCTGATTGATTTTCACAACCTTGAATTCCATGGTCTTACCTACGAAGATATCGTAGTCGCGGATGGGCTTGACATCAATCTGCGAGCCGGGGAGGAATGCCTCGATGCCGAACACGTCGACAATCATGCCGCCCTTGGTGCGGCACTTGATGTAGCCCTTGATGATTTCGTCTTTTTCGAGAGCCTCGTTGATGCGGTCCCAAGAGCGGGCTGCACGGGCTTTGCGGTGAGAAAGGATGAGCTGGCCCTTCTTGTCTTCCTGATTTTCGATGAATACCTCAACGGTGTCACCAACCTTGATGTCAGGATTGTAGCGGAACTCGCTCATGGGGATGATGCCGTCGCTCTTGTTGCCGATGTTAACCACTGCCTCGCGCTTGTTGAGGGCGATGATGGTACCTTCGATTACATCCTTGTCGCGGATAGTGTTGAGCGATTCGTCATAGGTTTTGGTGAGTTCTTCGCGCGATTTTGCGCCTTTGGTCTCACCTTTTTCAAATGCTTCCCAATCGAAATCGGCGATTGGGGAGTTTTTTACTTCTTCAGTCATTAAAAGAAACTGGGGTTAATAAATAAGGTTAATTAAAACGCGTCTGATATTTCAGACGGTGCAAAGATAGTGATAATTTTCTAAATGACAATGGATTTGAACCAAAAAAAGAGTGAAAGGCCACGGCTCTTTCATTTAAGATTTGGTCTCATTCCCGGAAAATGTGTTATTTT
>ERZ777306.1977-NODE-1977-length-28588-cov-5.432552_pt1 | contig 28588 bp, 25 predicted proteins | sample MGYA00374966_ERZ777306 | MGnify/ENA primary metagenome ERZ777306 (study PRJEB29329, sample SAMN06343882) | mouse gut metagenome | isolation source: Mouse cecum | place: Austria: Vienna | collected 2014-11-15 ... | reverse complement strand
CCGATGATACCGATCTTGGACAGGGTGATGAATCCAACCAGCAGACCGTAGATACCCTGTGTACCGGGCAGAAGCTGCATGATAAGTACCTTAGCGAATTTGCTCGGATCCTCCGATACAACACCGGATGCTGCCTGACCTGCAATACCAACTCCCAAAGCTGAACCCGCACCTGCAAGAAATACCGCACATGCCGCACCTAAAAGCGCATAAACAATTCCTAAACTTTCTAAAATCATTTCCTAGTCCTCCTTAATATCTGCATATTTTGTATTTTCTTTAAATGGATTGAACATTCTTCCGCCGCCCTCGTAGAACTTACCGAAAAATTCTACATACTGCAGACGGTTTGTGTGAACATACGCGCCCAGCAGGTTGATCGCCAGGTTCAGTGTATGTCCCACGATAAACACAACGATGAATAAAATCACGCCGAAGATGCCGTTGCCGGCCATGCTTCCCATCTGGTTGACAACCTGCGCGATAACGCCTGTTGCAAGTCCCAGGGCAAGAAGCCTGGAATAGGACAGCACGTCGCTGAGCCATCCTGTCACATTGTATAGATCATATGCGCCGAGCGCAATCCTGAGTCCGAAGTTCTTGTTCTCTCTGCCTGACATCAGCAGGATACCAACCACTCCGATGATCGCGAACGCTTTGCCCAGAAAGTTGACAAATTCCGGGAATACGATCTTCGCCCCTGCGACGGAAGCAAAAATGTCTGTCGGCAGGAACATGATGATCAGTCCGATCAGGAACAGGAACCAGAGCACAACATCACAGAAGAAATCCAGATATCTGTTGTCCTTGATGCACATATACCCTTTGATCCCCAACCCGGTAAACAGATGGATCAGACCGAACAGCATGGAGTAGATCAACAGCTTCATCGGGTCGTTCAGCGGAATGAACCAAAGAGCCGGTATCTCCACCTGATTGCCAAAGAATGTCCTGGACACCACATTCACCACATCTCCGAAGTAGCCTCCGAACATGACGCCCCAGAACAGTGTGGACAACCCGCACCAGAAAAACAGCTTCAGTGACTTTTTCATACCTGCTTCCATCCTCGGGAACTTCTTAAGCGCCGCGCCGCACGCAATGGATACGATTGCTCCATATGCCGCGTCGGACAGCATCAAACCAAATAAAAATACATAGAATACGGACATAATCGCCGTAGGATCGACCTCTCCCTTTGCCGGGAGGCCGTAGGATTCCAGAATCCCTTCTGCACTCTCTGAAAACGAATTATTCTGAAGAAGCACCGGAGCTTCCTCGTCCTCTTTCAGTTTTTCCACATCGACTACACAGTCATACCTGCCTTCCAGCGCGCTTTTCAGCTTATCCGTATATTTTTCCGGCACATAACCGCTGATAAAAAATGTACGCTCTGACTGGGGCAGAGTTCCCAGCACCTCATACTTGTCTGCGCGGACGCGGTAATAGTCTGCAAGAAGCTTTAAGCTTTCCCGGCTGACTCCCAGGCCGGCCAGCTGCTGCTCGATCTCTTCGATCTTAAGCTCCCGGCTGTTGATCTCTGACTCCATCTCTGACCTTGCCGCGGCAGGTACCTGCTGCAGGATCTGAGACGGCCTTGCAAACCCTCTGCCGCGGAGCGCTTCTTCCACCTGACGCGCTTCCTCTCTCAAACAGAACACCGTCAGGTAAGTCCCTTCCTGACCCGCGGAGACGATATGCGCTTCATACCCCTGGGCCTCCGGCGCCTTCTCCGCGATCGCAGAATAAATCTGCTCCAGACTGCATTCTCCCGGCATGGTTCCGAGAAGCATCTCCGTATGCGTTGTCCCCTCATAGTCCATGGGGACTTCCAGCGGAAGCCATGGTTTCAGGCTTTCAATACTGTTCTCCAGCTTCAGGATCTCGGACTTCTGCTCTGCCCGCTCACGGTCCAGTGACTGGATCTGGTTCGCTGTCCGAAGCAGGGTTTCTTTGTCTCCGATGATCTGTTGGTATCTCTTCTGATCTACCAGTTCTTTCCCGGCGAGAGAAGACAGCATGGATTTTTTCTCCGGTGCGTATATCTGAAGAATATCCAGCGCACGGTCAACAGAGGCTGCTGCTTTTTCAAAGCTGCTTCTGGCATTCGCCGTATCCATCCGCCGGAAATCTTCATCTTCCTCCAGGAATTGGCTGACCTCCATGACGCCCATGCTCTGCAGCTTTTCCAGAATCGCTTTCCGGTTCTTCTTCAATGCGCAGATACTGATTCGCTGCATCTGCAATACCGCCATAATCGAATCCCTCCTTTTTCTTTCCTATTTTTTTGACTTTTCCAGGCGGCCTGTAATCCCTCCTTGAAAAATCATGCTTGATATCATCCGCAGTCACGGATCATATCTGACAGAAATGTCCGACACTTCGCACAAGACCATCTTCCAAGCGCAATTTGTTCACAACAATATGAAAGCCACCAATCCCCCCGGAATTGATGACGCTGTGCGTATCTGCGTACTTGAAAAATATCCCTGCTCCGTGCTGGATGGACACCCTCTGTCTCAAATCAGTTCCGATACCACAAGATTCACCGCCGCTTCGTGCTTCTGCTGGGCAAGCTCCTTGAGCGCCGCCACTTCCTTTCGAATCTCGGACATCGCTGAATCCAAATCCTGTGTACCTTTTTCTTTTGCCTTTTCCATATCGGACTGAGCCTTCTGCTTCATGTTCTGAATCTGTTCTGACTTCATTGCCTCTGCTTTTTTTGCTGCTTCATCCAGAATCTCTCTATACTTGGACTCAGCCTCTCTGACCACTGCTTCTGCCTTCGCTTCGGTCTCTTTAATTGCCTGAATTGTGTTCTCGACCATACCTGACTCACCTTCTTTCTAAGTACACATTTTATATCATACCACAATTCTTGGGATATAGTCTACAATTTTTTCATATTTTTCCAACTATCGTGCAATAATTCTGTTTTCATTTGAACAAACTGCCTAACCCGGACAAGCCGGAACCAAAATTTTGCCAAAATGCGCAAGATTTCGTTGTTAAGCGCCTAAAACACCGTCACTGTCTATCCTATTCACAGTTTCCTGAACTATGCGTAAAATATGTCCGGGCGGCGCGGCTGCCCGGACTTTTTTACGTCTCCCAGTCCAGACGGTGAAGCTGCCCCCGCGTCTCCATTCCGGCAAACCGGTTCTGCCGCAGCGCCTCGTACAGGATGACCGCGGCGGAATTGCCCAGGTTCAGGGAACGGATCCCCCCGATCATGGGAATCCGAACGCAGTCCTCACGGTGACGGGCCAGGATCTCTTCCGGAATCCCGGCGCTTTCTTTTCCAAACATGATATAGCAGTCCGGCTCGTACCGGATCTCCGTATACATCTTTTCCGCTTTTGTGGTCGCCATATAAACCCTGGCCTCCGGATTTTTTTCCAGGAAATCTTCATAGTTAATGTAAGTAATGACATCCAGATCCTTCCAGTAATCCATCCCGGCACGGCGAAGCGACTTTTCATCCAGCCGGAAGCCCAGGGGCTCGATCAGGTGGAGACGGCTTCCCGTCGCCGCGCATGTTCTTCCGATATTTCCGGTATTGGCCGGGATCTCCGGTTCCAGCAATACGATATTCAGCATTTCTTTCCCTCGCTTTATATTCAGATCCCTTCCTGCTCATTGCGGAGTCTCTGGATGAAATGTCCCAGCCTTCCCAGTGCCACCTTCAGGTCTTCCAGGGAATATGCATAGGATATCCTTAAAAATCCTTCCCCGCAATCTCCGAAGGCGCTTCCGGGCACCACGGCCACCCGCTCTTCCTTTAGAAGCCTTGTTGCAAATTCGTCGGAGGACATCTGAAACTCCTCGATACTCGGGAACACATAAAATGCCCCGTAAGGCTCAAAGCATTCCAGTCCCATCCTGGCGAACTCATGCATCAGAAACCGCCTTCTCTGATTATATGCCTTGCGCATCTCCTCCACTTCCTCTTCGCAGCCGCGCAGTCCTTCCACAGCCGCGTACTGGCTGTTGGTGGGCGCGCACATGATCGCGAACTGGTGGAGCTTAATCATCTGCTTCAGGATAGCCTCCGGACCGCAGCAGTATCCGAGACGCCACCCGGTCATTGCGAAGCCTTTGGAAAATCCGTTGATTACGATCGTCCTTTCCCGCATTCCGGGCAGGCTGGCGATGGAGACATGATCTCCCTTGTAGCTGAGCTCTGAATAGATCTCATCGGAAAGGACATAAAGATCGTGCTCTTTGACAAATTCCGCTACCGGCTCCAGGTCTTCCTTTGTCATAATGGAACCGGTCGGATTGTTCGGAAACGGCATCACCAGGATCTTCGTCCGGCCGGTGATCTTTTTTTCCATGTCCTCCACAGTCAGCTTAAATTCGTTTTCATTTTTCAGCTCCACGATCACGGGAACCCCGTCCGCCATGATGGTGCAGGGTACATAGGACACATAGGAGGGTTGGGGAATCAGCACCTCATCACCCGGATCCAGCATGCACCGCAGCGCCACATCGATAGCTTCGCTGCCGCCCACCGTCACCATAGTCTCTTTTTTGGGGTCATAGGATACGTGGATCTTCCGGTCCAGGTAACGGCAGATCTCGTCCCGCAACTCCTGCAGCCCGGCGTTGGAGGTGTAAAAAGTCCTCCCTCTTTCCAGAGAAAAGATGCCTTCCTCCCGAATCCTCCAGGGCGTATCAAAATCCGGTTCCCCGACACCCAGGGAAATGACGTCGTCCATCTCGCTTGCGATGTCGAAAAACTTCCGGATTCCGGACGGCCTGACCTGCGTAATTTTTTTTGCGATAGGGTTTCTCATTATGGAGTCACCACCATCCTTTCGGATTCCGTCTTAGGCACCATGATCGTCCCGAAGTCTTTATATTTTTTCAGGATGAAATAGGTTGCGGTGCTGATCACGGAATCAATGGGAGCCAGCTTTTCGGATACGAAGCGGGACACCTCTTTGAGCGTCTTGCCTTCCAGAGTCACCAGCAGGTCGTAACCGCCGGAGATCAGGTATACCGCATGTACCTCCGGGTAGTTGTAGACGCGCTCCGCGATCCGGTCAAAGCCCTGGTTCCTCTGGGGGGTCACACGCACCTCGATCAGCGCGGTCACCTTCTCTGTGCCGGTCTTATCCCAGTCGATCAGCGTATGGTATCCGCAGATCACTTTTTCCTTCTCCATCTCCGCAACTTCATTTGCCACTACGGCTTCCTCCAGCCCCAGCAGCACGGACAGCTCTTTTAAATCAATCCGGCTGTTCCTCTCCATATTTTTTAAAATTTCATTTCTCAATGTCAAACGATTTTCCATAGCGTTCCCTTCCAACTATAATTTTTCATATTGCTCTGTTCAGATCAACGGCATATAAATTGTACTTCCCTGCTGCCGTTCCATTGCATGCCCGATACCAAAGCGCATTCTGTCATAGCCATTTTTTTATTACGATAAACGTTCCGCCCACCACCGCATCAATTCATCCGGGGCCGGACGGTCCAGAAATCTGCTCTCTTCTCCGCTTGTGACCACCCGCGCATTCCCTGCAGTAGTGACCCCAAGCACACTGGCTCGCGCGCCGCCCTCACTGAGAGCCTGCGCAAGCCGTTCCCCGTGTTCTGTGATCATCAGGACACTTCCCGCGGAAGTCATCTGATAGGGGTTCAAATGATAGTATTCGCATAGCTCCACCGTCTCCTGGCGGATACTCATTTTTTTCAGATCCACGTTCAGGCCCACGCCTGCCGCTTCTGCCAGTTCCCAAAGCGTCCCCAGGATGCCGCCGCTTCCGATCTGCTGCATGGCCGTCACGCTGCCGGATGCCATACGGATGGCCTCAAATCGGAAGAGCTCACTGTCCAATTCCCGCATCTGACGCAGGAAGGCAGGAGAAAAACGTCTGCCCAGCTCTTCCAGGCATTCATCCAGGATCCGCAGCATCCCTTCCAGGCCGATATAACCGCACAGCACGATGTCCTGCCGGGGCATCGTATCTACCAGACGCAGCAGCTTCGCTTCCTCTGCCTGCCCCAGGGCCGTCACCTGGATCAGCACCTGCCGGACTGCCGGGCTGACCTCCGCCTGCATGCCTGCAATGGGAATGTGAAATTTCCGGCAAAGCCGATCCATCTGCCGGATCATTTCCTGCAGCAATGCTTCCTCCGCATTTTCCGGAAGTGTGATCGAGACTGAGATTCCCATCGGCACGCCGCCTCTGGCAGCAATGTCATTGACTGCTTTCGCGGCGGCATAGGTTCCAAGGGACGGAGCCTGCCCGAAAACGGAGGCGGAAGCGGTCAGCGGGATCCCTTCCGAAGACCCGCTCATTGCCGTACACGCCTCGGCCTTGGAGGGCTTCAGAAGGAAATCTGCTTCCCAATCGCTGTTCAATTGTCTTTGTACGGACCGGTTCCATACGGTCTGCGAAAGCTTTCCTGGCTTCATGTTCTCCTCCTGATCTCCTTGCTGAATCTCTTTACTGTGTGCCGTCTGTATTCTCTGTGCCGGCCGAGCCGTATAGGATCTCATTCATGGTATTCATGATCGTTTCTTCATTCTGGGTCATAATGGCGCTGTTCATCCTGTCTGTATCAGCCGGGTCATCTGAGAGAACGCCTACGCCGTAGGTCTCCGGCACCGCCATATACTGGCTGTAATTGATCACGTCCCGGCTGACCTCCTGACCATTTTCCGTAACCACCTTCCAGAGCTGGGCCGTGATCTCCGGATGGGCATAGCTCTGAATCGCATAATATCCGATATAGTTTTCCGTTGCTACAAAACGAGTCCCATCCGTATCTTCACTCTCTGTACTATCGCTGATGAATGTCAGAGTACGGTCCGGACTTCTGGTTTCCTTTCCATATATATTGAAGGTCAGATTTCCTTCCGCGAGCACAGCCTGGATGTAGATCGGGGAATCCAGATTATTTTTAAAAACCAGATCCAGCAGGTCATCCGCAATAGCCGCGTCCTTGGACGCTTCCACATAGGACACGAGCATGGAATGAGGATAACGCTCCACGATCTCCAGCTCCGCGAACAGCAGCGCATTATAAAGAGTAGAGGACACCTGGCAGATACCGCCGCCCATCGTCTGCACCACCGTATTGCTCTCATAGGAATCCGCCTCGGCATAACCGTTTTCAATGGTATAGGGCTCCATAGCCTCATTGGCCGACTGTTCCTCCCCCGGACGCAGCAGGATTCCGTTCAGATGATTTGCCCCGGATTCCACGTTTTTCGTCCGGCCTTCCCCGCTCTCTCCATAATATGTAGTGTAGCTTCCCAAAATATCTGTCAGTCCGGCCAGGTCTTCCTCGGTGACAGGAGCATCTTTTTTTTCTATGACCGCCTGAACATTGCCCGGTTTTCCGTCCCAGTCGTCATTTAAAAATCGGGTCAGGTTCTCAATCGTCTGTTCCGTATCCAGGACTTCTCCCTCATGCGACTCAGTCACCTGAATCCCTTCCGGCGCCTGCACGATCGCGGCATTTACCGGAGTTTCTAAAAATGCCTGTGAACGCGTGGAAAGAACCTTGGACGCCTCACGCTCTCCCAGTTCATATTCCAGCGGAATGCGATGCCGCAGTTTTTTCTTCTCCGCTTTTTTGATCAGCTTGTAGGACTGCGTCGTATTTCCCGTCTTGCCAAACTCCACGGCATCGTCCACAGCAGTCTCAAGCTTTGGCGAGGAAAGCCCCAGTTCTTTCAGGGAAGCTTCGAATTCTTCCCCTTCGGAAATCCTTAATGTAACCATCACCGCGCCGCAGTCTGCCACTTCTTTTTGTACTGCTTCCAGCGCTTCCTTGCGGCTCATCCCGGATACATCCGTGTGGCCCACAGAAACGCCGGAAAGGATCTTGCCGTCATCGTGCTTTTTTACGTAGCCGCGCAGAACCGACTGGGTCCCGGCAAACACCACCGCCGCACAGATCAGGACGAATCCCATCAGGCACAGGTCGCGCAATGTCTGACGCCGGATCCGCCTGCGTCTTCTGCGCCGTTTCCTCTTTGTAGTCATCTTTTTTCAATCACCTTTTTCGGTTATACCAGGTAGGGAATTATCATCGTTGCTACCATTGCGACAATCAAAAGTAATATCAAAACTGCCGCGATCTTGCGGAATTTTTTATTATAAAAATTCATGTTCTCGACTCCTGTTTTAAAGCTGTGCCAGAAGGCATCCCATGACGGCCGGTAAGCCGTTTTATTCGGTATCCTTCTTGCTGTTCTGAATAGATACATAAGATTTTAGCATTTTACAGGCCCTTTTTCAACCATTTCGTAAAAGTTCATGTTCATTGTACACGATAGCCCGAAATCCTGTTTTTGTCGATATTACAAAAATTTCCGGCTGTGCGGTTAGAAATTTTTGTTTTCCGCCGCCGAATGCATTGACATTTCCGCAAAAACCATGTAAAATTAAGACTCGTGCAGCCGGGGTGTTAGCGGTACCTTGTACCTGCAATCCGCTATAGCAGGGGTGATATTACGCTGAGGGTGCTGATCTGCAAAGCTGCCCTTGGTAAGTGGCGATGAAGATCCGGGTCTCATGCGACGGGAATCTGTGAACCGTGTCAGGTCGGGAACGAAGCAGCACTAAGCAGAACCTTCCGGGTGTTGTGAGGGTGCCTGGGTCGAGTTAACTGCCAAGGTAACGTTTGTGGAGATGCATTCGAAGCGTAATGCACGTAAAAATATGAATCGCTTATTGGAAAAGCTGCCTTGTAACGGTCAGCTTTTCTTTTTTGCCTTCTGCCGCTCCCGCAGCTCCCGGAAGAACTGCTTCATCATCTCGCTGCATTCCTCGCCCAGCACTCCGATCGTCAGGTCCGCCTGATGGTTAAATTCCTTCATGTCCAAGAGGTTCAAAATAGAACCTGCACAGCCGGCCTTGGGGTTCATGCATCCCACGACGACCCGCGGGATCCGCGCCTGCACAATGGCCCCGGAGCACATCTGACAGGGTTCTAAGGTGACGTACATGGTACATTCCTCCAGCCGCCAGTCCTCCATTTTTCTGCATGCCTTTCGAATGGCAGTGAGTTCTGCATGGGCCAATGTATTTTTATCCACGGTACGGCGGTTATAGCCTCTGCCAATGATCTTATCCCGGTACACGATCACACAGCCGATAGGCACCTCTTCCAATGCGTAGGCCTTCTTCGCCTGGCGGATGGCCTCCCGCATATATTTTTCATCCTTCTTGATATCCGTCCCCTGACGCAAAGCGGGATTCTGGTTCAGCTCTTTATTGAGATTTTTTATATTCTGGTCCATGTGTTTTCCTTTCTGCCGCGCTCCTTACGGTCACACTTGAAACAGCTCTTCTTTTTCCGCCCGGCCTGCCCCTGCCTGTATATTAGCTATTGTTGTCTTGATCTGTTTATCAGGGCAGTTCTTTTTCCCATCCGCACTGAATACACTATTGGTAGAAATGACAAGACTGGAGGCAAATATGAAACCTGGTATTTTCTATCTTTATGAATATAACAATTCGCAAAAGCTCCGCAACGCCGGTTTTATGAAAGTCACCCGGTATTACCGCTCCTGTACGCTGATGCTCAACGCCCGGGGCATTCCGGTAGCTTATTCGGATACGATAAAACTCTGTGCCTTTTATCTGGAAAATGATCTGACAAACTCTTCTGTCCTTGCGGAAATCACCTGTACGAACCATGCTTTTTCCGCAAGACTCAATTCCGCAGAATCCCGTTTTCCCGAAGGGCATACGCTGGATACGATCGACGGATTTTTTCTGCCTCTTCCGAACGGGCATATACTTGCCGCAGCCGCCCCCGGTATAGCGGTCGATCCGAAGAAGCTGCTCGCCGCGCCCTCAGATCATGCCGCACCCGAAAAGGAGTCCGGGGATGATTCTCCTTCGAGTGATCTTTCCTCTGATACATTCATGGAATTAGAAGCAGAATCGCTTCAAGAATGCGGCACTGAGGCCCCCGCTGAACCTGATCCCATCGACAGCGAACCGGAAAGCTGTGAAAGTACCGCTCCGCCCGAACAGAATGCCTCAGCGGAACAAGAATCCCCAGACGAGCAGGACATTCCCTTTGAACAAGAATGCAGCCCTGAACCGGACAATGAACCTGAATCAGACAATACACTTGAATCAGTCTATGCACCTGAATCGGAATGCTCGCCCGAGCAATGCACTCCTGCCGGGTCATCTTCCTGTGACGGACAAAGCCCGACCATGGAGCAGCCACCGCACAACGGACAAAATCCGATCGCGGAACAGCCTTCACAAAGCCAGGATTCCTCCGCAAATCCAACCGCTCCCACGCAGACTGTCAAGAAGATCCAGCGTTCGGAGATGTCGATCCTGCCGCGGAAGTACTGGCACCTTGCCAACAACAGCTTCCTGCTCCACGGATATCACAATTATCACCATCTGCTCCTGATCGAAAAGGACGGCCATTACTGGCTTGGTGTCCCAGGCATCTATGATCCCCGGGAAGCCAGAGCCGCCAGATTGTTTGGTTTTCCGCAGTTTACCGATTCCTACAATGATTCCCTGCAGCTCACGGATGACGAGTGCAGTCCACAGGAAAACTTTGGATACTGGTGCTGTTTCCTGAAATAATGTATGCAGCATCATTCATACGATCCCATTCAGTTCCTGGTACAGCCGTTTTGCATAGCTGTCCGTCATGCCGCAGACATAATCAGTCACCAGAAGCAGGCGGAGATAGAGCTTCTCCGCTTCGCTTTTTCCCTTAGCCTGATGGTGGTAGGCATTCACATAATTATCTGATATAAAGGAAAATACTCTTGTATCCATGGAGGTCGGCTTTTTCCCGGTGTCGTAGTAAAGCACCGCCGATACCAGCTTATCCATCAGGAAATCCAGGATCACACCCTCCGCGATCTCCATCTTATAAATGTCATTGGAGCAGAATACTTTTTTATAGGCCATTTCCCCGAGCAGCTTCATCAGCTTTTCTCCGCAGGTTCCGCAAAAAAGGGTTCTGTCGTATTCGCCTGCCATGATCCTCTCATAATTAGACGTAAAACCGTCGGTAGCACAGGTAATCAGCACGCCCTGAAGCCGGACTACCCAGTTTTTGACCGCATAGCTTTCCGGGTTCCAGATCCCTTTTTCCAGCCCTCTCTGGTAGTAGACCTGCAGCTTTTCCAGCGCGTCAAATCCGGGACAACAGCAGCCTTCGCCCAGCCTTTTCAGTTCTTCCACCAGCATGTTGTAGGTAATATAGCCTTTTACAAATGCATCCTCAATATCTGCCGTGCTGTATGCCAGGTCATCCGCCGCTTCCAGGATATAGGTCAGAGGATGCCTGTTGGAGCCGGTACCCGTCTCCCGGGAAATCTCCCTGTAGATCTCCTGCTCTGCGTAATAATACCCCATCTTCCCGTCCTTGATATTTCCCGTCGTTTTATCAATTCCCGTGGACGGAACCGGATATTTGACAATGGTATCCAGCAGGGCGCAGGTCAGATTCATCCCATTTTCGTCCACCAGATAATGCAGCTTCGTGACAAGCCGCAGAGCCTGCGCGTTTCCCTCAAAATGGTAAAAATCTTCCTTCATCTGGGGTTTCAGGATATCCTCCACGGACTTACCGTAATATTCCAGTCGTTTCAGATTCCTCTCAAACCACTCCCGGATAGCCAGCTCTCCAAAATGTCCGAAGGGCGGATTGCCGATATCGTGGATCAGGCCGGCGCACTGCAGGATATGGCAGATATCCTCCTTCATCTGCATCGTAAACCCGGGATCCATCTCCCCGGTCAAAAGCTTTTGTCCGATATTCTGTCCCAATGATTTCGCAAAGGAAGAGACCTCCAGGGAATGGGTCAGCCTGGTCCGGATGAAATCACTTTTGTCCAGTGGAAAAACCTGGGTCTTGTCCTGCAGTCTCCGAAAAGACGCGCTGCCGATGATACGGTGATAATCCTTTTCAAATTCACTTCTCAGGTCGGCCGATCGTTTCGCCGTATAATAGCCGCCCCGCATACGCTTTGCGGAAAGCAGTGTACTCCATTCCATGATCTGTCTTCTCCCTTCCTTCGTCTCCGCACGGAAAGCCTGCCGCCCGCGGACTTTCCTCATACGATGATATACAGAACATCAGCCCCATATAGAATGGGGCTGTTCTGTTTTTTCATAATTCCTGATGTTCCCGCATTTTAATCCAGATAGATCGGCGGCTCATAATCTCTGCCAAGAAGCGTCTTCTTCCGTTCCTGATACCCAAGGAATGCCCACTCCGTCATGTCTGTCCAGCCATGCTGGAAACGGTCATAGACCTGTACATAGCCGATCCTAGTAGGATGCATCCGCACGCTGTTGGTCTGGTATTCACGGCCAGTATAGGGATTCATCTCCCCCAGCTCCAGATTTTCCTCTGCGTCCTCATATCGGATGACCGGTTCAAAATCTTCTGGCTCCGGGTCTTCCTCCTCTTCCACCTGCCTTACCGCAGGAACCGGCTCCGGCACTGCCGGAACCGCCGGAACGGCCTGGGCAGAAGATGCCATGCCCGTATTCACATTCGGATGGATGCTCTCCTCCAGCTCGTCCAGTTCCTTATGGATCATGTACAGCTCTCCGATCGTCATATCCCGCTCTTCCGCAGCCGCGGTCTCCTTCGGCGTTCCCAAGTCCTGCCTCTGCTCTTCCCTGTCATAGCGCATTTCTGGACCGGCATCCGGCTTCTGCTCTTCCATGTCATAGCGCGCTCCTGTACCGGCGCTCGGCTTCTGCTCTTCCTCGCCGCCATACATCCCTGGACTGTTCCCGGTTTCCATACCGTCCCCGGACTTGTGCTCTTCTGCGCTGCTATCCTCCTCCGCACGGTCTGCGGTTCCTGTTACGGCATCCCATTTTTCCTTCTCCGCTTTTTCCGCCGCGGCAAGGATCGCCTTCCTGTCAATCCTCTTTGTCTTGAAGCCTCCGTATAAAAGATCCGCCTCATCCAGATCCTCGGAATCCTCCGGATCCAGAATATCCAGCTCCAGCAGATCCTCGCCGTCATCATAATCTGACGTCTCTCCCGATTCATCGGCATATGCGTCTTCCATCGACGCGTCCCGGCTGCCGACAGGCGCTGCCTCCTCTTTGCCCTCAGTCATTTCCATCATTTCTCCCGCAGACGGCATCCGGTCCGCATCCTGAGGCACAGCCGCTTCCTCTTTCCTGTCCGGCTCTTCCGCCGCTGTTTCCGGCGTATCCTGGTCAAATACAAGCACCTGCTGGTAAAAACCATCGTCCTGGGTTTCTTTTTTCTTCTTCGGCTGCACCTTCGGATGCTTTACATATTTCAAGAGGAGTTCTTCCATCGGCTCTGTCTTTTCTCCTGCCTCATTTTCCACCGGGAAAATGCTCAGCTGAAAGGGGCATCCCAGGATCTTCGCAATCATACGCATATCCTTTTCCTGGAAATTATCTCTCCCAAGCCGCTGCGTCAGATTCTGCCGGGACATCTTCTTCCCCGTAGTATCCTCGATCAATTCCGCCAGTTCTTTTATTGTCATACCCTTACGGCTTAAAATGATCTTGACCTGTTCGCCAAATGACAAAACTTCCATGGTCTTCCTCCTCTTTCATTTCCGTATATTTTTACTATGAAGAACACCCTCATAGAAATTTTTCCGTTTCAACTGCACTTTTTTCATTTTATCAAATCACTTTTTAACCGTCAACAGTTCTTGTCAAAATCCGATAAATCAAAGGAAAAAAAAGACGGCGTCCCCACGGTATTCCAGTGGGAACGATCGCGCCTTTTCTCAGATCACTTTTTTCCGCGACGCGGATTTTTTACCGCAGCCGATCGGAACAGCTGTCAGGTTCCGCCGCTATAATTTTTCCAGTGTCTCATTGGAGCCTATGAGCATCAGAATCATATCCTCTGTCAGCGGCACGTCCGGATTGGGGGTGATCTCCACACGGTCCCCCTCCTTGATTCCCACCACGTTCACTTCATGGGATCTTCTCACGTCCAGCTCCTTCAAAGTCTTTCCCACCCAATAGGAGGGTGTCCGGATCTCTACCACACTGTAATCCGGCGATAAGGAGATCCAGTCTGCAAAGTTTGCGGACAGCAGGTTCTTCGCGATCCGCTTTCCCATCTCCACCTCCGGAAATACGATCGTATCCGCGCCAATCTTCCGCAGCACCGCCGCATGCCTGTCATCCCGCGCCTTGCACAGCACACGGGGAATCCCGATCTCCTTCGCTACCAGGGTCGCCATAATGCTGGCCTCCATATCCTCTGCCACGGCCACCACCACCCCGTCAAAATTGTTCAAACCCAGGGACGGGAGCAGATCCGGGTTGCCAATATCCGCCTGCATGGCATAGGTCACCAGGTCCGCCACCTCATTGACCCGCTCCATATCCATATCCACCGCCACAACATCGCATCCAAGCTGCTGCAGCGTAACCGCCACGCTTGCTCCAAATCCTCCCAGTCCCAATACAATGAATTGCTTCTTCATAATCCGTTCCTTTCACGACATTTTCCTTTATTCCTGTGAAGCAACGAGCCAAATAGCCATACTCAGAGGCCATCCGGCCGTTTCACAAGGTATATCTGCATGGATATTTGGCGGCTGCCCCGTCATCCCACCATGATCTGCTCCTCCGGCAGACTCCGGATCCGGTCCCTGGGATGTGTCTTTCCGGCAAACATCAGCGCCATCGTCAGAGGGCCCAGCCTCCCGATATACATCATCACCATCAAAACATACTGGCTGGCTCTGCACAGCCGGGGCGTCAGATCCGCGGTCAGCCCCACGGTCCCTACCGCGGATGCGGTCTCATAGATCACATTTTCCAGCAGGATGCTGTCAGGCTCCAGAAAAAGCACCGCGATCGTGCCTGCGATAAATACGGCAAAAGCGACCATCACAACCGCAAAGCCTGTCCGAAAATTCGCCACCGTGATTTTTCTTCCCATGCATTCCGTGTCATTTCCTCCCCGAACAAATGTCAGGCAGGCAAGAAACAGCATGGCAAAGGTGGTCGTCTTAACTCCGCCCGCGGTTCCTCCGGGAGATCCACCGATAAACATCAGGATCGCGCAGAACAGCTTGGACTCCGTATGCAGCGCCCCCTGGGAAACGGTACAGAATCCGGCAGTCCTCGTCGTCACGGACTGGAACATGGAGGCCATCAGCTTCTGGCCCATGCTCAGTTCCCCGATGGTATCCGGATTCCCGTATTCCGCCAGAAATACGAAAACAGTTCCGGCAAGGATCAGAAACACCGTCATCATGATAGCCAGCTTGGACTGCAGCCGCAGCCTGGTAAACCACCAGCGTTTCGGTACTTCCCCCCGGATCAGCCTGCGGTTGTTGTCGATCACGTCAAACCAGACCGTAAAGCCGATACCGCTTAAGATAATCAGCAGGATCGTCGTTACATTGATGACCGGATTGGTCACATAACTGCTCAGGCTGCCGCTCCCCAGGATGTCGATCCCCGCGTTGCAGAATGCGGAGACCGCATGAAAAACAGAGTATCCAATCCCCCGGACCAGTCCGTACTCTGGAATAAACTGGAAGGCATACAGCACTGCTCCGGCGCCCTCCACCGCAAAGGTGCCCAGGATCACCTTTCTCACCAGCCTCACGATCCCGCCGAGACGGTCCGCCCCGTAAGCTTCCTTAAGCACCACTCTTTCCTGGATGGTGATCTTTTTGTTCAGCAAAAATAAAAACAGCGTCCCGCAGGCGATCACCCCAAGCCCGCCGATCTGGATCAGCAGGAGCAGTATGACCTTGCCGAACAATGTAAACTGAGACGCCGGAACTACCGTTACCAGTCCTGTCACGCACACCGACGTTGCCGACGTAAACAGCGCATCCGTAAATGCGATCGGCTGCGTGTTGCTGACCGGAAGGTATAAAAGCACCGCTCCAAGCAGGATCACGCCCAGGAAGCCTGCCGCCGTCACACGCAGCGTATTCCATCTGGTATTTCTCTTTTTCCTCATAATTTCATCTCCTGATAGTATTCTACTAGAAGAAGCACGAACCGTCAAGAAATGAAATCATGCAGAGCATACAGAAAGCCTGTTACAGGTCACGCCTTGACCAGGCGTGACCTGTAACTCAGGCCGCCATTTAAAATTGCCTGTGGCAATGGACGGCCTGAATCCCAGCTTTTATGTGCATCCTCCTGACCAATCAGCGTAGTGATTGGTCAGTGTGTGACATGTAACGAAAGCCTGCCGCCGGCAGTCTATTCCGCATACGTTGATATGCAAAATGCGCACCCATAAAAGAGTGCGCATCCATATCAAGCTCTATTCTACATCCTGCAGCGCCGCAAAATCTTCTTCTCCGGTTCGGATCTTCACGACCTTATCCACATTGTAGACAAAGATCTTTCCATCTCCGATATGGCCGGTATAGAGCGCCTTCTTGGCCGCTTCTATGACAGAATCCACCGGAATCTTGCTGACCACCACCTCGATCTTGACCTTCGGGAGCAGTGTCGCGTCCATCTCTACTCCACGGTACATCTCTCCGGCTCCCTTCTGGATCCCGCAGCCCATCACCTGGGTCACGGTCATGCCGGTAACGCCCAGGTCGTTCATCACCTTCTTTACCTTCTCATATCTGGACAGCTTGGAGATGATGACCACCTTGAAAATACCCGCAGCAGATGCTGCCGCCGCATCCGGCATCTTCACCACCTTGACAGCCGCGTTTTTCTGTACCGCAGATGCCGACTCGTATTCCGCATTTCCAAGATCCGTGTTTTCGTTGACCTCCATCGTCATCGTGTTGGAGATATCCATGATGCTGAAGCCTGCATACGCGGATGGCAGTCCGTGTTCGCAGGAGTCCAGCCCGACGATCTCTTCCTCTGCAGTCACACGCAGGCCGGCCGTTGCATTTATAATGAAAAACGCGATCGTGATCGTGACTGCCGTCCATGCGCAGACACTGACCACACCGACGATCTGTTTTCCCAGCAGATCAAATCCGCCGCCGTAGAACAGTCCCACGAAGGTATCATTTCCAGGAGCAGAGGTTGTGGCAAACAGGCCCACTGCCAGGGTTCCCCACACCCCGTTCATGAAATGAACCGCCACTGCGCCTACCGGGTCATCCACTGCCAGCACATAATCCAGGAACCACACGCCGAATACCACCAGAACACCTGCCACCGCGCCGATGATGATGGAGCCGAAGGCATCCGCCACGTCACAGGGCGCTGTGATCGCTACCAGCCCGGCCAGAGAAGCGTTCAGGCACATGGAAACATCCGGCTTGCCGAATCGGATCCAGGTAAATATCATACATACCACCGTGGCAACCGCCGGAGCGATGGTCGTCGTCACGAAGATCGAGCCCAGCTGCGCCACACTTGTCGCTGCCGCGCCGTTAAAGCCGTACCAGCCAAGCCAGAGGATAAACACGCCCAGACAGCCAAGCGGAAGGTTGTGTCCCGGAAATGCGTTAACCTTGGTCACCTTCCCTGACGCGTCCCTGGAAAACTTTCCGATACGGGGTCCCAGGATCTTTGCGCCGATCAGCGCGGACAGACCGCCTACCATATGGATCGCGCAGGAACCCGCAAAATCATGGAAGCCCATCTGCGCCAGCCAGCCGCCGCCCCAGATCCAGTGCGCTTCAATGGGATAGATCAGCGCGGAGATCGCACCGGAGTAGATGCAGTAGGACAAAAACTTCGTCCTCTCTGCCATGGCCCCGGACACGATCGTTGCGGTGGTCGCGCAGAATACCAGGTTGAATACAAAATTGGACCAGTCAAAATCCGCATAGCTCGTGAAAATATCGAAACCCGGCTTTCCGATCAGCCCCATCAGGTCTTCTCCCAGAAGCAGCCCGAAACCAATCAGGATAAACATCACCGTGCCGATGCAAAAGTCCATCAGATTCTTCATCAGGATATTGCCCGTATTCTTTGCCCTTGTAAATCCCGCCTCTACCATGGCAAAGCCTGCCTGCATCCAGAACACCAGCGCCGCGCCGATCAGGAACCAGACGCCGAACAATTCGCCGTCCACTGCCATCAACATTTCTTCCGTCATAATTATTCCTCCTTCATCTTTTCTGCCGGACAGACATTTCTATCCGTCCGCAAATGCAGAACCTCTGCCGCTGGCAGCTTTTCTGCAAACAATGGTATAAAAATGGCGGGGCAAAGTCTTCCTTTACAAAAGAAGCGCCTTTGCTCCGCCATATGATACCAGCCAGGGTAAAAATACCCGTAAAACCCAAAAAAGAGGCTATGAACTGTTTCATAGCCTCTTTGCTTTACGGATAGCATCATACCACTGTATTTCCGGATTGTCAATACTTTCACACAGCGAAAATTTACATATATTTTATATTTGTAAATTTTCTATAAACCAGTACTTGAATAAATCCTGATTTTTTCTATATTTCACAATGAAAAATTCCGTCTGTACGGTTGGATTCTCTAAAGAACCTCCAGCAGACTCATTCAGATAGAAAAATCTCATTGTGCCAGGTATTCTTCCAGAGTTATGTCCTTCTCCATGATCTCCTTTGCCGCATCCTTCCCCACATAACGATAATGCCACGGCTCGAAGACGATTCCTGTGATTTCGGATTTATCCAGAGGATAGCGAAGAATAAATCCATACTTCCAGCAGTTATTTTCCAGCCATTTAGCCTCTTCCGTCTCCGCCTGCTTCTCATCCAGCTCGCCGTACTGCCCGGAGGTAATGTCCATCGCAAGGCCGCTGGCATGCTCGCTGGTCCCCGGGACCGCCACGGACTTCTTGGTCTCCTCATAAGCTTCCAGCGGAGTGGAACCCTGTGAGATCCATTGCGTCATCGTAGTATTGAATACCTCTCTCTGCGACTCATAATCACGGTGCGCGGAAACAATGTACATGTTCAATCCTTCCTTTTCCGCGTCTTCCAGCATCTTTTTGGCATCCTCCACAATCCGCGCGTCAACAAAGGAGCCTTCCCTGACAGCCTCCAGCTCCGGTCTGTACTCTGTATCCAGGGGATGATCTTCATTGATCAAAACCAGACTCCAGGTTTCCTTTTCGGAAGAAAGCTCATCAGCGCTGGCCGCGACATCTGTATCCGTATTCTTTCCCGCGCTGCCTGACTTGATCTGGCTTGTCAGCTTTTCATTTTTTTCCGTAAGCTCCGTGATCTGTGCCTCATATTTCTTATCAATCCCGCCAAACCTGATCCTGTTTATGACCGCATTCAGCAGAAAACAGACAAGCAGACCGGCCGCAAATCCTACGATCAGTACCTTTTTCAGCCGTTGCTCATATTTCTTAAGAAACCTCGCCCTACTATTATCTATACGCATATCGCCCTCCTGATATGAACTGTATATCTCGGTGATGTCTCCCCCGCTTTATCTCTGCAAATCCCTCAAATCCGCCTGTATGATCTCCTCAATCACTGGATCCGTGGAGCATACCGCAGCCCGGTACCTGCCGCCCACGAATGCTTCCCTGTAATGATATTCTTCTGGATATTTTTCCGGCTGCTGTATCAGGACCGGCGGGCTCCCCAGAGCAATCTCAAAGGTATCCATCCCAAGCGCCAGTCCTTCCCTTGTGGCTTTTGCAAAACTCTCCTTAAGCACCCAGTAGCGGTAAAAATACTCCTGCCGCAGCGTCCCGTTTTTTTCCCCGGCGATCTGTTCGTACTCGGCCGGACAGAAAAAGCGTCGCGCAATCTTCAGATTCGGCTCCTTCATCTCTTCGATGTCACAGCCCACCTTCGTATCCTGCCCGGTACTAACAGAACACAGCACATAGTCCCCCGAATGCGAAAGATTATATGCTGTATCCTCCTTTATCTCATATTCTCTTTTCATCCATTCATAGAGAAGCCATACGCCGATACTCTGCGCGCGAACCTGTTTCCCCTTCATACGATCCGCCTTTTCTCTGCGGAACGCGGGAGCCTGTCCATAGCACAGCCGGTAAAAGCTTTCCTCATATAATGGAGCAATACTGGCCGTCCATGTTCTGATCATATCGCGTACCTGCTCTTATCCCTTCAGATACCTGACCTCAAAGGTCTCAATGGTGATCGGTTTGTTAAAAAGCGTACCCTGAACACAGTCACAGCCCATCTCCTTTAAAATGTTCAATTGATCCTGGGTGTCTACTCCCGAAGCCGATACCGTAACCCCCAGCCGTCTGCACACGTCGATCACTGCCTGGGACACGATCTGACTGCGCCGGTTGCCCACGATGTTGTCAACCAGGCTGCTGTCCAGCTTCAACCCGTCAAATTCCATCAGCGATAGTATGGTAAAGCTGGAATTCTTCGCGCCAAAGTGATCCAGCACCACCCGGACATTGGCTTTGCGGATCTTATTGCCAGTCTCGGCCAGCATCTCCTGATTCATATCTCCCCGTGATTCTGACACTTCTATCTGAAGATACTCGCAGGACACATGATACTTTTCTACGATCGCCTGCATCTTCTCTGTAATATCAGGCTTGCGCAATGTGGAAACCGCAAAATTCACAGAAACAGGGATCATCGGAAGATCCTCCCGCTCCCACCGCTGCAGGGTCCTGCACACTTCCTCAAATACATGCAGGTCCAGGTGATAGGACAGCTTCGTCTCCTCCAGCAGCGCGATGTAACGCTCCGGATTCATGATGCCCAGATCCTTGTGATGATAACGAACCAGCGCCTCGGCCCCCACGACTTCGTTGGAATGCGCATCCATAATTGGAAGGAGACATACGATAAAATTGCCGGACTTGAGGTCATCAAGCAGATCCTGCTTGATGATCGGCTCATGATGCCCCTTGCGCAGGTTCTTATAGTACTTCTTCTTCTCTTCCCGCATCATGTCTTCCGCATCGGAAACAAGGACATCTACATCAATATTGGCTTTTTCCCAAGCATAACCCAGGGTCACAAGCCCGAGACTGATATTCTCCAGCTTGGTATGGGCCGCCTGCACGCCTTTCATAAACTTTTCGTAGGAAATATTCTCAACGATTGCCAGGTATTCATCCCCCGTCAGCCGGTATACGTTGGCGCTCCGGAAGAACTCCTCCAGGATCTCGCCTACGCGGATCACGACTTCATCGCCGTACTCCCTGCCGAACTCCTTGTTAAAATTCTTCAGGCCGTTGATATCCGCGGACAACGCGCCCACTGACTTGAGCTGCTTCTTCTTCGCCTCTGCCAGATATGCCACGAAGCTGTTCCGGTTGAGAAGCCCTGTCAGATCATCATGATAGCTCAGATACTCCTGCTGCTTCTGGGTCTTGTGCAGGATGATGGCCTGGGAAATATACGGCAGAACCGCCCGCATCAGTGAAAGGTCACAGCCGCCCCTGCGTACATTGACCACAGCCAGTATGGCTGTAATCCCTTCCTCCAGTCCCTGGAATACGCTGTAGCACTCATCCCGGGTATCCGTGATCTCATGCTGTACCCAACGCGGCAGTTGTTCCGGCTCCAGCATCTTGATCCGGTCTCTCTGCCATGGAATATTCTCCGCGCACCACTCATATATTGTCAGTATCTCGTATTCATCCTTTTCAATATAATAAGCATATTCCGAATCATAATAATCTCTTACCGTACTCAGAACATCATTCATAATCTCAAGGATAGAACGCATCTTATTGTTTTCACTCATAAAACTACTCTCCCTTACCCCTGTAGAGAACTGCTTCAAAATAATCTGTACATTTATGCGCCGCAGACTCACTGCTCCAAATAACATACAGCGCGTTAAACACGCTTTCTTATTCTGAACAGTAATATAACTTTTTCCTATTGCACAGGTACATTTGTTACGATTCCCAAGCTGTCTATACATAGAATATTGTAGTATAATGGTTGTGAAATTGCAACCAGAATCACAAAAAAATATAATTTTACAATAAATTATTTTGTTTCCCGAATACGGGCCGATATATATATTATATGGAAAAACAGGATTTGAAATGAGAATGTTGTCCGCCTGTGAGCACGATACAGGCGTGGAGCATAGCACGATTTACTCAGAGGAAAGGAGGGTATTTTATGAGAGTCACTATGAGGAACTGGCAGTCAGCCGCCGGCAGTTATAAGTATCAGACCCCGGCCGCGGCAGGCACCGGCAATACCGGGAAGCTTCCCGGCGCTCCGACGCAGACAGAGACAGCGGCGGACCGCTATCACAATACAAAGGACCCGGCTGCAGATGATTTTTACGGTTCGATCCGCGGACAGGTACAGGATCAGTCCGTCTTTTTAAATTCGATGCTTGGAGACGATCAGGAAGATTTTTTAAGCTCCCTGCTGGGGGAGGACGAGAAGAGCTTCTTAAGCTCCCTGCTGGGAGAGAACGAGAAGAGTCTATTAAGCTCCCTGCTGGAAGAGGATGAGAAGAGTCTATTAAGCTCCCTGCTGGGAAACCAGGAGGAGGAAAGCTTTCTGGATTCTTTACTGGCGCAGGTAAAGGAGAGCTCGAACTTCAAGATGTCCGTTTCCATGCCGGATGATTCTACCGGGCAGCTTGCAACCGAGCTCGCCCGTTCGGAGACAAAGATGAACGTGCTGCAGGTTTCCTCCAAGGCCATACGCGCGCTGGGCACTCTAAAAATAGCGTACGCGCTCAGCAGCGGCGAAGATAAGGAGAAAATCGGGCGGATGATCCGGCGCATGCAGAAGCTGACCCGGCAGATCCAGAAAAAATTGAAGAATCTGAGTAAGGAGGAACAACTGGAGCTGCAGAGAAAGCGTGCCGAAAAACGGCAGCAGCAGGAAAAAGAGCTGGAGATCCGCAAGGAGATCACCAAACGAAAGAGAAAACGCCGCAGGGAAGAGAACCACTATGCGTCCAAGGAAGTCATGCAGGACCGGAAGGAAGCGCTGCAGGAGACCCTGGATTCCATTGCGGGCCTGGGCAGTTCTTCCGCGGCAGCGGCAGCGGCGGCGGCAGAAGGTCTGGTTTCCGCGGCAGCAGCGGGAGCCGGGAGCGGCGCTGTTTCCGCAGGAACCTCCGCAGCGGCGGCAGGCGGCGTAACGGCTGGAACCGTCTCCATGGATGCGGCAGCAGCAGATGCCGCAGCGGATGTCGCGGTCTGACCAATGCTGAAAAACGTACCAGAGATTTAAGACAGCCCGTCACGGTTATCCGTTGCGCGGGCTGTCTTTTTCTCTGAAGAGAAGTTCTCAAAAATGGATTATCTGGTCACAATATCAACCGGCACATTAAAGATCTTCGCCACCTTTAGGATCGTATCGATATGCCTTCCTGTCGCTGCCGCGAAGTGGTGTGTCGGGCCGCATTCGCTCCACTGGTTCACGAACTCCCTTGCCCCGCAGGTGAAGCGTGTCCGCATGTTGGTATCACCGAAGGAAAGGATCTTGCCTTCCTCATTGACGCCCTCTGCCACGATGAACTTGAAGTGTCCGTCCCCATCCTGGGTGATGGCAAGGTAGGTCACCGGTCCTGTATAGGGATAGAACTGGGTCAGGTAGCCGCCGCCGGTCTTTCCGTGGAATACCTTCACGATCTTCATGGTCGGCTTCTTGTCGGAGATGTCCGCATCCCCGGAGCCGCTGTGTCCGATGATCGCGATATCGTCGTTGAAGTCGATGGAGTACATTTCCGCAAGCTGGCCTGTACCGGAGATGGTCTTTAAGATGCTCATTGCCATGGCGACCTTCATATCCCCTTCTACCGCGCAGGCTGTTCCCTGCTTGATCAACATGGAGAATGCCGGGATCAGCATACTGTCAAGGACGCCTGCCTTGCCCTGTGCAAATCCGTCATAGTGGGAAGCAACCAGTCCAAGCTTCTCATCCTTCACCCACTGCTCAAAGGCTACCACGTATTTTGCCATTTCCCATACTTCCTCAATGCTTCCGCCGCCCTCAATGTCGAAGGTATCCAGGATATCCTGTGCCTTTGCGCGGATCGCGTCCTCATCCGTAATGTCGTCGGCAATGGCCCACATCTTCTCCCAGTCAAATTGCTTGGTATACAGGTGCATTCTTCTGTACAGGTTGGACTCGTCAATATAAAGATCCATCATACCCGGATACGGTCTTCCGATCTGTGCGATGTTGGTATCCCGGAATCTCCTTCTGACCTGGGCAGCCCGGCACCATTCCTCGATCTCCGCCTGAACGCCCGGATCTCCGCCTTCTACAACGCCTGTGATCACCGCATGACGCTTGCCATATCTCTCCAGGTCCGCCACCATCTCGCCGACAGCGCCGCAGGCATAGCCTTCGCCCAGCCATGACGCGATATCCGTATGGTCGTAGTCCAGTGCTTTTAACTTCTGTACATTGACCAGCACCACCGGAACATCCAGATCCCGGACCGCCGGAAGCATGTTGTAGGATGTCGCGTAGGTCAAAAGCTGCATAAATACCAGGTCCACATCTGCCGCGCGGAACTTATCTCCCGCTTCCTGTGACTGCTCCTTGGTTGTCACCATTCCGCCGTCAATGATCTCTACCGTGTCCGGCAGAGTCTTCTTGAATGCGGCATACTGTGCTTCAAATTCCGGCACCAGTGACGGAAACTGGGGCAGATACGCACCCAAAGCGATGGAAAAAACACCTACTTTTGCTTTTGTTTCAACTAACATATGATCTCCTCCTGTTTTTTGATCTATTCGTAATATTTGATATCAAATGATTCCCCGATACAGGTCCGCGCCTCCGGCAGATCCGCGAATACGCCGTCCTGCAGCATCTGAACCGCGATATTTCCGATGGCCGTCGCCTCTGTCGGTCCGGCCGACACCTTTTTGCCGGTATATTTTGCGGTCAGCTCGTTCAGATAGCCCGCATTGGCGCCGCCGCCTACAACATAAATGGTGTCATATGTATTGCCGGTGATGTCCTCGATCTCCTTCACCGTCTCGCCATAGCAGTATGCCAGGCTGTTGTAAACCACCGCGGAGATCTCTCCCACCGTCCGGGGCACCTGCTGGTTCGTATTTGCGCAGAAATCCTGGACCGCCTTGATCATGCTCTCAGGAGCAAAGAAACAATTGTCATTGCAGTCTACGATGGAGTCGATCTTTTCTTTGGAAGCACGCTCGCAGATCTCCCCGAAGGACAGATCCTCTTCAAATTCCTTCTTGACTGACTGGATCATCCACAGTCCCATGATATTTTTCAGGAAACGGAACCGATGGTCATAGCCGCCTTCGTTTGTAAAGTTGGCCTGCATGCTTGCCATGGAGCAGTCGGCTTCCTTTCTCTCGATCCCCATCAGCGACCAGGTGCCGGAGCTGATGTAGATCGCATTGTCGTCATTGGTCGGAACCGCCAGCACTGCAGAGCCGGTATCGTGTGTGGCTGGAAGCACAACCGTACAGTCGAATCCAACCTCATCCTGAATCTCCTTTGTGAAGTTCCCTACCACCGTTCCGGGCATGGACACCGGCTGGAACATTTTGGAGTGATAGCCCAGCATATCGATCAGTTCATAATCCCAGTCGTTGGTCCTGGGGTCTACTAACTGGGTGCTGGTGGCATTGGTATATTCCATCTTCTTTACGCCGGTCAGCAGGAAGTCAAAATAGTCCGGGATCATCAGTATGGACTCCGCCTGCTCCAGATATTCCGGATGGAATTCCTTCACTGCCATCAGCTGGTAAATGGTATTGAAGATCTGCTTCTGGATCCCGGTCCTGGCATATAAAGCGGAAAGTGAGATCGTCTCATAAACCTTGTCATCCATCCCGTTGGTGCGGCTGTCACGGTAGCCCGCGGTATCTCCCAGGATCTGATTCTCCTTGTCAAGCAGGACATAGTCCACTGCCCATGTGTCAATCCCCATGAAGGAAGGAATCCTTCCCAGCTCTTTACACTTTTTCAGGCCATTTTTGATCTCGGTAAACAGCCGCTTCACATCCCAGCACAGGGTTCCGTTCACATTGTCCATCCCGTTCGGGAAGCGGTAGATCTCTTCCAGCTTCATCCTGCCGTCTTCCATAGAGGCCAGCATATGGCGTCCGCTGGATGCCCCGATATCTACGGCCAAATAGTACTTCTCCATTTTGTGCCTCCTTTATATTTTTTTAACACTAATGTTATTATAATTAGTAAAAAAGCACAAAAAAAGGTCGCTATTTACTAAAAAATAGGACCTTATTTGCATTTCTATTCTGCTATGGTCGAAAATATCAGCGGATATTTCGCAATGTTCTTTAACTTGCACTCATAAACCACATCTTCCGCCTTTGACATGATATCCTCTAGGGTAAGCTCGTTCTCTTTTCCCTGGATCTCCAGGACGCCGTAGCTGAAGCTGCACTGGTACTTTCTGTAGACCTCCTCCTGAAATTCCTTCAGGATCTCCGCCAGCTTCCGGTTGATCAGCTCTGCCATATTACCGGAAAGAATAACGCAGAACTCGTCCCCGCCGATCCGGGTAAACGTATCGCCGCCACGGAAATTCTTCTTGACGATCTCAACAAAATTCTGGATATAGACATCTCCTTCGTGATGTCCAAATGTCTCATTTACATATTCCAGCCCGTCAAGCTGCAGATAGCAGAGTGTCGCGTCCAGCTCATCCCGCAGGACGATTCCCATATATTCCTCAAAGAACCTGCGGTTCTTGGCTCCTGTCAGCGGATCGTGGTAGGCTTCGCTGTCCAGGTTGCGGGCATTGCGCTTTTCATCTGTAATATCAATCACGACATGTACAAAAGAGGAGCGCTCTTTCCATTCCATCGGAAAAGATGTGACACGGTAGGATGTACCAGCCTCGCCCTCCATCTCCCATACCTTATACTGCTCCCTGCCGTTCCAGTTCAGCAGATCGGAATGGAAAGAAAGACGGCGTTTGCATGTTTGACAGAAGGAACCGTCAATCCCTCCTAACTGCTTTCTCTTATTACAATATATGATCTCCTTGCTGTCTCTATCCACAACCAGAAGCCATTCCTTTCGCCTGCTCAGCATCTCGATCAAAAATTCATTGTAGCCCTCAATCATCTCCGCCCGGCGTTCTGCCTTCTCCGCGACTTCTTTGAGCTGTTCTTCCCTTTCCTTAAGCTGTTTGGTCATCTCGTTAAACGCATCGGAAAAGTCTCCCAAAAAGGCAACATGCTGAGAATAATCTCCCTTTGTGACCTGCTGCGCCTGCCATGTGAGATGATTCAGATTCGCGTGGAGATTCTTCAGGTTCTCACACAGGAAATTATACTCCTTCGGAAATTCCACAGACAGATTGCCCTTCGAAAGCTCCGAAGAATATGTCACCAGTTCGTTTACCGCATTCTGCATGATCTGGAGCCCCCGTCCCAAATCCTTAAAAGGCTCGCTCAGCGCATTGACTTCTATGTTCTCAATCCAAGAGTCATAAAGGATCCCCCGCATATATTCAAATAAAAGCTCGCAGTCTTTATTCGTGTCTGCACTCAAGACTATGTCCTCCTTATTCATCAATATCTGCCCGGAACCGGCATACCCTGTCGCCGGTCGCCCAGCAGTTTACTTCCGTCGCATTGTACGGCTTCCCCGTATACGAGGTAAGAATCCCTGCTAAAAATCCCTCGTCATAATTGCATACGGTCTCCCCGAGAAGCGGCAGTCCGGAACAATCGGCATCCTCAGAAACCGTAAGGACCATTTTCCCCGTCTCCTCATCAAACTTCTCAATCCGGAGGACACCCATCTTGAATTCTTCCAGCCGCTTCTGAAGCTGCGCGGTAAATTCGGACAGTTCCAAAGACGAGTCGAGATATTTTTCCGCAAAATATGTTCCCGCCCGATAACCGGCGCTCCGGAAAATATCAATCTGCTCTTCTTTTCCAAGCCTTGATGTCAATTCCTCGCGAATGGAATATTCCAAGAGCCTGTACACAGCAACCGGAAGCTCTGTTCCCAGATTCTCCCTGCCGTTTTCCTGTGCCTCCATATAATCCGTAAGAGAAAGCGCTTTCCTGTTTTTCAAAAAAATATTGTCTTCCATCATGTTTCCCTTTCTGTAATATCGAATAATCGGCGTATTCTTTCCTATCTGTCAGATACACCGACTTTTTATTATAACGTATTCCCTCTGCTTTGCCAACACTCTTTTATTGCAATTCACGGCCTGACCGGCCGTGAATTGCAATAAGCTTTTTTCTTTTCTCCTTACTGCTGCAGCTCCTGGGCAACCCGCTTCATCAATTCCTGCGGCATAAATGGCTTTTTCAGGTAATTCACCGCCCCCAGTTTGATCGCGCTCATGACGTCATCCTCGTCTCCCGACGCAGTCAGGAAGATCACAGGGATATTGATCGAGTTCTTCTTCATGCGTTCAAAGACCTCCATCCCCTTCATACCCGGCATCTCTATATCAAGAAGGACCAGATCGACCTCCTCATTCCTCAGCTTATCAAGCGCCTCTATTCCTGATTCCGCAAGAAGCACCTCATAATACTTCCCCAGGATCATCTTCGTCCTTACCAAATTCATCGAATCATCATCTACTACCAAAATACGTCTCTGCATACAGCCGCCTCCCTGTTTTTTTGTCGGGGACTTCCCCAAACTACATATTCCTTATTGTAAAGCAGAATTTCAATAAAATCAAGCCTGAAAGAACTACTGCAGCTCTGACGCATAAATTTAATTTTATTTTTCTAAGCTATAAAAACATTACAT
>ERZ777306.1975-NODE-1975-length-28626-cov-5.734486_pt1 | contig 28626 bp, 24 predicted proteins | sample MGYA00374966_ERZ777306 | MGnify/ENA primary metagenome ERZ777306 (study PRJEB29329, sample SAMN06343882) | mouse gut metagenome | isolation source: Mouse cecum | place: Austria: Vienna | collected 2014-11-15 ... | reverse complement strand
GAACCCCACCTTCCAGAAATACCTGCAGGATCCCATCATCACCGTGCGCAACGACCGCTATGTTCTGCCGGTGAAGGCGGAATACCGCGCCAATGTGCCCGGTTTGGTGCACGACCAGTCCACCTCCGGGGCCACGCTGTTCATCGAGCCTATGGCGGCGGTGGAGATGGGCAATGAACTGAAGCAATGGGAGCTGAAGGAAAAGCAGGAGATCGAGCGCATCCTGGCGGCGCTGTCGGCGGAGGTCGCGCCCTATGCCGGGCAGCTGGCGGAGAGCATCGAATGCCTGGCTGATCTGGACTTCATTTTCGCCAAGGGCTTGCTCAGCCGGGAGATGCTCGCCGTCACCCCCAAGCTCAACGACCAGGGGTTCGTCAACATCATCCGGGGCCGTCATCCGCTGATTGACCGGGAGAAGGTGGTGCCCTCCAACCTGTGGATGGGCAAGGATTTTACCACCCTCATCATCACCGGTCCCAATACCGGCGGCAAGACCGTGACGCTGAAAACCGTGGGCCTGTTTACCCTGATGGCGCAATCCGGCCTGCAGGTGCCTGCCGATCTGGGGACGGAGCTGGCGGTGTTCGAGCAGGTTTTCGCCGATATCGGTGACGAGCAGTCCATCGAGCAGAGCCTGTCCACCTTTTCCAGCCATATGGTGAACATTGTGGGTATTATGCGGGAGGTCACCCCTCGGGATCTGGTGCTTTTTGACGAACTGGGCGCGGGCACTGACCCCACCGAGGGCGCGGCCCTGGCCCAGGCCATCCTGACAAGGCTTCTGCACATCCGCGTGCGCACCCTGGCCACCACCCATTACAGCGAGTTGAAGGCCTTCGCCCTGTCCACCAAGGGGATCGAAAACGCCTCGGTGGAATTCGACGTGGAAACCCTGCGGCCCACCTATCGGCTCTCCATCGGCGTGCCGGGGAAATCGAATGCCTTTGAAATCAGCCGCAAGCTGGGTCTGCCCGAGAACCTTATCGACGCGGCGAAGCAGCTGCTTTCCGGGGACAATATCCGCTTTGAGGATGTTATCGCCAACGCGGAATACCACCGCCAGGTGGCTGAAAGGGAGCGGGAGATCGCCAAGCAGGCCAGCGCCGAGACCGTCAAGCTGCGGGACGAGGCGGAACGGCTGCGCAAGGAAATGGAGGAGCGCCGGGAATCCGCCATGCGTAAGGCCCGGGAGGACGCCCGCCGCCTGATGGAGCAGACCCGCCGGGAATCCGAGAGCATTCTGGCCGACCTCAAGCGCATGAAAAAGGCCGCCCAATCTCCCGACGCCGAGGTGAGCGCCATCCGCAAGCGCATCGAGCAGGGGGTGGACAGCCTCTCCGAAGGGCTGACCCAGAAGGTGGACAACACCCTGCCACCCAAGACCGTCAAGCCCGGCGATCAGGTGGAGATTCTGACCCTGGGCCAGAAGGGCACCGTGCTCTCCGCCCCCGATGCCAAGGGCGAGGTACAGCTGCAGGCGGGCATTATGAAATTCAAGGCCCACCTGAGCCAGCTGCGGCTCATCCGCCAGGAGCAGCCGCAGGTGAAAAAGGCCACCGTGAAGGCTCAGACCGGCGCCATGACCCGGGTGGTTAAAATGGAGTGCGACGTCCGCGGCATGACCCTTGACGAGGCGCTGAATGCCGTGGATCAGTACCTGAACGAGGCCGTGCTGGCCGGCATGGGCGAGGTCAGCATCATTCACGGCAAGGGCACGGGGGTGCTGCGGGGCGGCGTCCAGCAGCACCTGAAGCGGCACATGCTGGTGAAGGAGTTCCGCCTGGGCGTATATGGCGAGGGCGAGGACGGCGTGACGGTGGTGACGCTGAAATGACCATCGCCGCCGCGCTGACAGCCGCGCTGTCCTATGCGGTTCGTCCGCTGACCCCCGCTGACCTGCCGGCGCTCCATGCCCTTTGCCTGGGCAATACCGCATACTACGCCCACACGACCCTTCGCCCCACGACGGAGAATCTCAGGGCAGACCTGACGGCCCTGCCGCCGGGCAAGACCATGCGGGACAAGCACTTTCTTGGCCTGTTCGATGACAGCGGTCTGCTGGCCGCGCTGGATGTCATTACCAGCTATCCTGCTGAAGACGCGGCCTGGGTGGGCTGGCTGATTCTCCGCGCGGACCGGCAGGGACAGGGCCTGGGTTCCGCCGTCGCCACCGCGCTGTGGCGCTGCCTGGCGGAAGCGGGCTATACGCAGGCGCGCCTGGCCGTCCTGGAAGGGAATGAGGGCGCCTGGCGCTTCTGGCAGCGGCAGGGCTTCTACCCCGACGGGGAAAGTCAAACGACCGACATGGGCGTGGCGCGGCCGATGACCAAACGGCTGACAAGGAGGTTCCTTGAATGAGTGAAAAGGCGATATTCAGCCCCGGCTCCTTTTTCCATGGCACCAAGGCCAGCCTGAACATCGGTGATCTGCTGACGGCGGGTTTCAAAAAAACTATCAGGATGATCGCCGGGCAAACTATGTTTACTTTGCCGGTACGCTAGACGCGGCCATTTGGGGCGCGGAACTGGCAGAAGGCCCAGGCCGGGAACGGATTTATGTGGTGGAGCCCACGGGCAAATTCGAGGACGATCCCAACCTGACCGACAAGCGTTTCCCGGGGAACCCCACCAAGTCTTACCGCTCTAAAGATCCGCTGAAGATTGTGGCGGAAGTGAGACAATGGCAGAGTCATCCGCCGGAAGTGCTGGCACAGATGAGGGCGAGCCTTCAGACCCTGGTTGAGCAGGGCGTGAAGCCGCTGGACTAATCCATGACAGGAGGTGCACCCCCCATGAAAGACAAGCCTTATATCCTCTTGGTAGACGATGATCCCAACATCCGCCGCCTTGTCCAGCTATATTTGGAGAAGGAGGGCTTCGCGGTGACTTGCGCCGACCGGGGCGACGACGCCCTGGCGGAATTCCGCAAACTGCCGCCGGACTTGATGCTTCTGGACGTGATGCTGCCGGGCATGGACGGCTGGCAGGTCTTGAAGGCCATCCGCAAAACCAGCGCCATCCCGATTATCATGCTCACCGCCAAGGACGAGACCTTCGACAAGGTACTGGGCCTGGAACTGGGGGCGGACGATTACATCACCAAGCCCTTCGACTCCAAGGAGCTGATCGCCCGCGTAAAGGCGGTGCTGCGCCGTACCCAGGGCGCGGAGGAGGAAAAGGAGGAGGGACTGGCCTTCCCCGGGCTCACCGTGAGTCAGACGCAGTACGAGGTGCATTTCGAGGGCCGGAAGATCGAGATGCCTCCCAAGGAGCTGGAGGTATTGTACTTCCTGGCCAGCCATCCCAACCAGGTTTTTACCCGCGAGCAGCTCCTGGAGCAGGTGTGGGGCTTTGACTTTTTCGGTGACAGCCGCACCGTGGACGTCCACATCAAGCGCCTGCGGGAAAAGCTACCCGGCTGTGAAGGCTACGGCTGGTGCCTCAAGACCGTATGGGGCGTGGGCTACAAGTTTGAAGTGAAGTAAACGGACGCGCGAAGGCGGATGATCGGCTAAAGCCCGGCAGGGCATGACAAACCTGCCGTCGGCAGACGGCCGAACAAAAACTGATCAGCCCCTTGAAGGCGGTCAGACGGGCAGTTTTCGCTGGGAGAGCTTCCTTGCGGGGACGAGGGACGCGGAACGGCGTGCCCCGTTGGACCAATGCGTGTGTATTCATTCGGCAAAGGGCTCTGCCGCTTAGCCGATATGCGAAGGAGAAGGGCATGTTCACACGAATCATGGCCGTGGTGATGGCGGTTATCATGCTGGTGACCATCAGCGTGTCCTCCATGGGCTGGGTCACGCTGCGCAATCAGCAGATGACCAATCGCCTGGAGGCCCTGACCAAGGAGGCCAGGGAAATCGCCTATCTGGCCGCGCAGAATCGCATCAGCGCGGCGACCTATATCCTGGGCACGAGCCCCGGGGCGGGTCAATACCTGCAATGGAAGGCCGAGCGGGTTTATCAGGACTACGGCGCCTACATCATGGTGGTTGACCGCCGGGGCCGGGTGATGGACAACATGAGCCTCACCTCCGCCCTCACCCCGGAATTCGCCGCCTCCCTCAACGGCAAGGAGCTGACCCACGCCATGGCCCAGGTGCTCAGCGGCGAGGAGGTCTCCCTGCGGGCCATGGTGGACGGCAAGCCTACCTTCACCGTGGGTGTGCCCTTCATCCAGGAGGAGCGGGTGCTGGGGGCGGTGCTGATCCAGACGCCTGCCCAGACGGTGGAAGGCGGCATGGAGACGCTGATCGGGCCCATTCTGCTGCTGGCGCTGACGGCGATGCTCACGGCGGCGGTGGGCGTGTTCATTTATATGCGCATGATGCTCAAGCCCCTTACCGGGCTGACCCGGGCTTCCAGGGCGATGGCGGGCGGAGACTTCGCCAACCGGGTGGAGGTGCCCCAGAGGGGGCCCACAGAGGTCATAGAGCTGTCCAACGCCTTTAATACCATGGCGGACAAGCTCAGCGAGGTGGAATCCAGTCGGCGGGAATTCGTGGCCAATGTCAGCCATGAGCTGCGCAGCCCAATCACTTCCATCAGCGGCTTTGTGCAGGGCATGGAGGACGGCACCATTCCCCAGGAGGAGCACGGCAAATACCTGGCCCTGGTGGGGGACGAAACCCGGCGGCTGTCCAAGCTTATCGGCGACCTGCTGGCCTTGTCCCGGCTGGAACGGGATGACGCCGCCCTCGATTGTACGGACTTTGATGTGAACGAAATGCTCCGCCGCGCCATCATCCGCCGAATGAACGACCTGGAGGAGAGGCAGATGGAAATTGACTGCCGCTTCCAGCAGGAGCCCTGCATGGTGCGGGCTGACAGCGACCGCATAGAGCAGGTGGTGGTCAACCTGCTGGATAACGCCATTAAATTCACGCCCGACGGCGGGCGGATCACCCTGTCCACCGAGGTGAACAAGGACATTTGCACTGTGACCATCCAGGATAACGGCGCGGGCATCCTGCCGGAGGATCGGGGACGGGTCTTTGAGCGGTTCTTTACCGCCGACAGGGCCCATACCGCCGGCAAGGGCACGGGACTGGGGCTGTCCATCTGCCAGCGGATTATGGAAATGCACGGGCAGAAAATCTGGCTCAAGGACACCCGGGAAGGCACGGCCTTCGCCTTCAGCCTGACCGCCGCGGGCAAGAGCTCGGATTTGGCCAGAAGGTCGTAACGGTTGCTGACGCTGTGACAAAGGATGACGGAGGGTGCGCGGCATGAGGGAACTGAAGGATATTCGTTTGGAGCTGGACGGCATCGACCGGGAAATGGTGGCGCTGTTTGAGCGGCGGATGGTACTGTCCCAGGAGGTGGCGCAGGTGAAGATGGCCCAGGGCATGGACGTATTGGATGCCTCACGGGAGAAGCAGGTGCTGGATTCCCGGGCGGCCATGCTTGATGACGCGCACTGGGCCGGGGACGTGCGGACGCTGTATGAGACCATCATGGCCATGAGCCGCGCCGAGCAGCAGCGTATGCTGAAGGAGGCCGGCCATGCTTGAGCGGCATATTTTCCTCATCGGTATGCCCGGCAGCGGCAAGAGCAGCCTGGGGCGGAAGGTTGCGGGAAACATGGGTCTTCCTTATGTGGATACCGACCAGCGCATCGGCGCCATCGTGGGCTGCACCATCCCGGAGATTTTTCAGCGCTACGGCGAGCAGGCCTTCCGCAGCGCGGAGACCAACATGCTCGTCCAGTTGACCCGGGAGCAGCCGGGGATTATCTCCACCGGCGGCGGCGCGGTCATGCGGGAGATTAACCGCACCATCATGCGCAACCATGGGTTTATTGTGCTGATCGACAGGCCGCTGGAACAGATTCTTTCGGACATCAAGCTGGACCGCCGCCCCCTGCTGGCCCAGAAGGGTCTGCCCGAGGTGGAGCGGCTGTACCATGAGCGGATTAGCGCCTACCGCGGCGCCGCCGACGCCGTGCTGGATAACAGCCAGGGCTATTATCCGGGGGTTTACGGCCTGGAAAAGCTGATCCGCGCGCTGGTCAACGTCTGACGGAGGTCGCCAAAGCGGCAGAGCCACTTTGGCGGGATGGCGGGACTTCCCTGGCCGCCGTTAGGCTCCCGGCCGGGAACTTCTGTTAAGGACGCCATTTTGCGGTTACCCCGTAAAATGGCGAACCCGTCCAACCGATAAAGCCGATCGATGCCAAACAGCAATGATCCTCGCGCAGCGAAAACGGGCGTCCAGAGGGGCGATGCCCCTCTGGTAGGGGTTAGGGGGCAAAGCCCCCAGCATTCCCTCCCTCTCGCGCAGCGAAAATACGAAAGGAACCATGGCTTTATGCTTTCCAATGCCTTCCGCTGGGACAGGGCTTTCACGCGCAGAATGCTGGCGGTGGCCCTGCCCATCGTAGTTCAAAATCTGGTCAGTGCCTCGCTGCATATCATCGACGGCGTGATGATCGGTCAATTGGGGGACGCTCCCTACGCTGCGGTGACCCAGGCTAACCGCTATACCTTTGTGTTCCAGCTGTTCCTCTTTGGGGTGGGCTCGGGCTGCGGTATTCTGTTCAGTCAATACTGGGGCAAGCGGGACGTATCCGTGATGCGCCAGGTCATGGGTCTGTGTCTGCGCCTGACCCTGCTGCTGGCCACAGCCTTCGCCGGGCTGGCGATCATCTCCCCGGAAACGGTGGCAGGGCTGTTCCTGCCCCGGGGCGAAAGCTTCGGCTATGCGGTGGATTATCTGCGCATCGTCGCGCCAGGATATTTCTTCGCTGCCGTGGACATCGTCTTCGCCAGCTGCATGAAGTCAGCGGAGAAGACCCACATTCCCATGCTGGCGGGGGTCACGTCCATCCTGCTGAACACGCTGCTGAATTATCTGCTGATATATGGCAAGCTGGGTCTTCCGGCCCTGGGCGTCAAGGGCGCGGCCATTGCTACCCTGGCGTCGGGCTTTACGGCCATGACCATTGATCTGGCGGCCTCCTACCGGCTGCGGCTGCCCTCTGCCGCCCGGTGGCATGAGCTGCGCCTTCCTGATCGCGCCACGCTCAGGCGCTTCCTTCTGCTGATTTTGCCCGTGGTGGCCAACGAGGGCCTGTGGAGCATGGGTACCGCCATGTACAATGTGTTCTACGGGCGCCTGGGGGATGCCTCCGTGGCAGCGGTAGGTATTGTGGGTACGGTGGATCAGCTGCTTCTGGTGCTGATTTATGGCATCATGAACGCCTCCGCCATCCTGGTGGGCGGCCACTTGGGCGCGGGGGACAGAGACGGCGCGTGGCTGACGGCCAAGCGGATGATGGCTGCCTGCGTTGCTTGCGGTATCGTCATGGGCGTGATTCAGTTCGTGGGCCGAGGCGCGCTTATCAGCATCTTCCGCGTCAGCGATGAAGCCCGGGCGCTGGCCATGACCATCCTGGCGATCGGCTCCTTCACTATCTGGCTGAGGGCCATCAACTCCGTCACCGTGGTGGGCATTCTCCGTTCTGGTGGGGATACGGTGTTCTCCATGGTGCTGGATACCGCCGCGCTGTGGTTGGTGGGCGTTCCATTGGTAGGTATCGCGGCCATGGTGTGGGGATTGCCGGTATGGCAGGTGTACCTGTTCACCATCACGGAGGAAGCCATCAAGGCGGTCATTGGGCTGCGGCGCTTCCGCTCGAAGAAGTGGATGAATGTGCTGACGGAAAGGGCGGCATAGGTTGAGGGCCTGCCGTCCCAGTCCTGCTGGAGGATGCGGGCCGAAGGTTTCCGCAGGGTGATCGGAAAGCGCTTTGGCCGACCCATGAGGCGAAACCATCGCTTGATGAAGATCTCTTTTGCAAAGGGATGGTTCCTTTGCAGGGTTTTGCTTCATAAAGACTCTGCTTTCTCTTCGGAGAAAGTGCCAAAGAGGATGGGGGCGGCTGAGTTTAACCCGCATGGCCAGCTGTACCACAATTCGGCAATGTCGCGGGAACGCTGGTGCTGTTCCCGCTCTGTGCCTCATTGGAGCCGCGTACCGCTTCATCCGTCACCGGCGGCGCGGTACTCCGTTCCCCCTATTCCCCGTCGCTTAGCGTGACATGTGGAGCCATAAGCAGCTGCCGGCTCATACTGCCTCGCAGGGGCGGTTGTCCCACTCCTTGGAGCGGCGAGAGTGCTTGAGAGACAAAGTTTTCATCTGGCCTGACTTGGGAATCTGGTTGCGCATGGGACTGGAACCGTTGGGGTTATGGCAGTTCTTTCTCTTTGGATGGAAGTGCATGATATTTCGAAATCAATGGCCGCATCGGCCAGGAGGTACACCATGGATTATCAATTTGATCTGGTGGGCAAAATCGGCTCCATGGCGCTTATTCGCCGGGAGGACAAGGACATCGACTACAACATCTTCTCCCGCCTGGGGAGCGAACTGCGCCCGGGTATGATCTGGGTGACCTCCGGGGCCACAGAGATTGGTCGGCTGGACTATATCAAGCGCACCGGCTGCGAGCTCAGCGGCGACCCGGAACAGGATAAAACCGACTATGCCGCGCAGGGCCAGACCATTCTGATGCAGAACTACCGCCAGTTCATCCATCAGGAATATGGCGTGCGGCAGGTGTTGGTGGAGCATACCCATTTTAACGACCCGGAAAAGCGGGAACACATTCGCCGCCTGCTGATTCGCGCCGCCCAGCAGAAGACCATCCCCATTGTGAATTACAACGATCCCGTCTCCGACGAGGAGAACCGCAAGATGGAGCTGGCCACTCGCCGTCAGCGGGGCGATATGGTGCACGAGTGCGTGGACAACGACGAGACCGCCGCCGTCATCGCTGAGCTGGTGCGGGCGAAGACCCTGGTGCTCATGACCTCCACCGAGGGCATTTACCAGAACCCGACGGATCCTGCCTCCCTGGTGCGGGAGGTGACGGGCAGGACGATACAGGATGTGGAAACCGAGGTGCGAAAGCTCCAGGCCAACTGCGTGGGCGCCAGCCGGGCCGGGGCCAACGGAGCCCGGGCCAAGCTGGAATACGCGCTGCAGTCGGTGCGCTGCGGCACCACGGTCATCATCGGCCACGCCCGGCATCGGCTGTCCGATCTGGTGGAGGGCCGCGTGGCCTGCACGCGCATTGGCGTGGAATAATTCCGGGAGGCCGTTATGACCCTATATGAAGCGCTGGGCTACTTTACGGAGGAAACCCGCATCATGCCCTGCCTGTCCGTCACCTGCGGCATGGCCGGGGAGGAAACCCATGCCCTGCGCGGCGTCATCAACGAGCAGGGCGTCCCCCTGACGGAGGACGCCCTGTTTGATTTGGCCAGCTTGACCAAGCTGCTGACGGCGCTGACGGTGCTCTGCCTGCATGAGGAAGGCCGCCTTGACCTGAGCGCCCCCGTAACGCGGTATGCGCCGGAATTCATCCATCTGTCAGGGGTGACGGTGGATCAGGTGCTGGGTTTTGAGGTGGGGCTTGTCACGCCGGAGCGCGTCGACGCCCAGCCGGATCGGGAGCGCGGCCTTCAGGTGCTGCGGGAGGCGGCCCCCCGGGACAACGGCGACGGCCGCGCTTATTCGGACATGCACAGCATGGTGCTGAAGTACGTCATCGAGGGCGCGGCGGCTGAAGGCAGCTTTGCCGTCATCCGCTCCCGTATCCTGCGGCCCCTGGGGATGACGGAGACCTTCGCCCATGTGCCGCAAACCCTGCGCCATCGCTGCGTTTCCTGCGACAGGGAGCATCGTATCGAGGGGGGAAAATGGCTTCTGCGGGAAGGCGTCGCCCCCGGTACGCCCCATGATCCCAAGGCCCGGCTGCTATGCCGGGGCGAGGACGTGTGCGGCCACGCGGGGCTTTTTGCCACCCGGCGGGATATGGTGCGCCTGTGCCAGGGCTTGCTGAAAGAGCAGGTTATCAGCCGGAAAACGCTGCTGGGCATGAGCCGCAACCGAACCGGACGCCGCCGAGCCGACGGCAGCTGGACGCAGTTTTTAGGCAGCCAGTGCTATGTGAAGCACCCCTGCCAATACCATTCGGAGATACCGGTTTACATGTCCGACCGGGCCATCGGGCTGTCGGGCTTCACCGGGCATCATTTGGCCGTGGACGCGGAGCGGGGCATCTTTACGCTGTTCCTGGGCAGCCGGGTGATGAACCGCCTCACGGTGCTGATCCCCGAAAAGGGCCGCAGCCTTATGGATTACGGTCTTCGTCCTGACGGCGTTGGCACGATCCCTTGGCCCGACGGCAGCAGGATCGCTTCTTCGGTGCAGTATGTTCATCAGAAGGATGAGCATCTGCATCGGGTTGTGATGGCGACGATGGGGCTTGCTCCTTGGCGCAGTCCGGGCAGTGAATGGCCATCAGGCCGCTCAGGTTTTCCCGGCCGACAGGGCTGACGGGCATGGCGGGCATCAAGCCGGTACATTCCCGGGCGCAGGCCACGTCCTCGGTCTGGTCAAGGGCGGTTGTCAGGGGGCGCTTGTTTTGATCCATGGAAAAAAAACCTCCTTTTCGGGGACTGATACGGTCAGTCTGCCCGCGGAGGAGCCTGCTCATGCGCGATGGTTTTCATGCTGCTGTCATCAATGCGCTTGCCTTGACGGGACGGCGGCGGTCTCGCTTCAGAGAGGGTACAGCCCAATATGTCCGCAGCCCCGCGGGGCTATGGTTTTGTGCTTTGCCCCGCCCCGCGTCAGCGCTGTCCGTCGCGGCGCAGCGGTAGCGCGCAGGCCTCCGGCGCCCGGCCCGCCGCAATCTCCCACAAAATCAGCGAAGCGGCGCTGCCATAGGGGCTGAAGCGCCGTTGATAGCGTCGGAACCGTTCCTCCGGCATATCCTGATGATGGTACAGTCTGCAAAGCCCCGCTCGCAGGCCATAGTCGCCGTAGGACATCACGTCCTGCCGCTGAAGGGAAAAAAGCAGCAGCATTTCCGCCGTCCACCGGCCTACGCCGCGGAGCTTGGTCAGTACGGCGATGCAATCCTCGTCAGGCAGCTCGGCCAGGGCTTCATAGTCGATGGCTCCGGTAACGCCGGCCTCCGCCGCGCCCCGGATGTATTCCGCTTTCCGCCGGCTCATGCCCAGGGACTGCAATGCTTCCAGGGGGAGGGCGAAGACGGTGGCGGGCGCAAGGTCCGTCACGCGGGCCGTTAGCCGCTGCCATACGGTATCCGCCGCCTTGATGGAGACCTGCTGTCCCAGGATGGACTGAACCAGCGTCACGAACACCCCGCCCATGGGCGCGCGGAGCACGGGGCCGATCTCCGCGATGGCGGCGGCCATGCGCTTGTCCTTGGCGGAAAGATAAGGAAGGGCCGTTTCAAGTGCCCAGGACATGGTCATCCTCTCCCTTGCGTGGGTTCTGTCTCCTTCATGATACCTGATTTTCATGCCCTGCGCAAGCATGATTTCCAGCAAGTCGCACTTGCAAAAAGGATGGAAATGGACTATACTAAGGATGGTCAAAGTTAGTCAGAACAAGGCGGAAAGCGAGGGATTTTGACCATGCGTTTAAGTGATTCCATTGAATCCTTTATCAAGGCGATGCTGACGGAGGAAGAGAAGTCCGTAGAGCTCAAGCGCAGCGAGCTGGCGTCCTATTTTGGCTGCGCGCCAAGCCAGATCAACTACGTTCTGGCTACACGCTTCACCCTGGACGATGGGTATGTCATCGAGTCCCGGCGAGGGGGGGGCGGGTACATCCGCATTGTGCGGGTGGTGAACAGCGGCATGGATCAGCTGATGTATCTTATTAATGAGCGCATCGGCCAGACCATCACGGAGGCGGAGGCGGCGAGGCTGATCGGCCAGCTTTCAGAGCGCAGGATCGTCACGGAGGCGGAGGCGGACATCATGCGTTCGGCCATTTCCGCCGCGGCCCTGTCCCTGCCCATCCCCGACCCCATGAAGGACGCGCTGCGGGCCCGCAGTCTGAAGTCGATGCTCACCACTGTCGCCCGGCAGGACCGGAAGCTTTGAAAGGAAGATGCTGATGCTTTGTGAAGAATGCAAGGCCAACGAGGCCTCCTACACTCTGTCGGTGATGGTGGGCGATGAGATCACCACCCGCCATCTCTGCGGGGAGTGCATGGCCAGGATGAACATGAACCTGGCCAGCGGCAATATCAAGAATTTGCTTAGCTCCATATTATCCGCCATCACAGGGAATGATACGCCCGAGGAGAAGCGGGAGGAAGTGGTCTGCCCGCGCTGCGGCACCACGCTGAGTCAGTTTACCAAGTCCGGCCATTTGGGCTGCCCTGGCTGCTATGACGCCTTCCATGACCAGCTGCAGACCATGCTTCAGCAGATTCATGGCCGGGTGCAGCATGCGGGACGTCAGCCCTTGCGCACCGAGGATGCTCAGCGCAAGCGCACCCGCCAGGAGGAGCTGACCCGGCTGATGGAGCAGGCCGTCGCACTGGAGGATTTTGAGACCGCCGCCCAGCTGCGGGATCAGCTGCGGCTGCTGGCCAGGAAGGAGGCGGAGCAGGCATGACGGAAAGCACCGTGCTCTCCTCCCGGGTGCGCCTGGCAAGAAACTATGAGGATCTGCCCTTCGACGCGGCCAGCAAGCCTGAGCAGGCGGCGACCTGCGTCGCCCGGACCGCCAACGCCATGGCCCTGTCCGGGATGGATGAGGGCTTCCGGCTGATTCGCCTGAGCAGCCTGACGGACGTACAGCGCCGTTCTTTGGCGGAAAGCCACCTCATCAGCAAGGACTTGCTGAAGGAATCCGCCACCGCCGCCGTGCTTTTGCGGCAGGAGGATTCCCTGTCGGTGATGATGAACGAGGAAGATCATCTTCGCATTCAAGCCATCAGACCGGGGATGGAGCTCCTCAGCGCAGCCTCCGCCTGCTTCCGGGTGGACGACGCTCTGTCCCGGCATGTGGTCTTCGCCTTCGATCAGCAGCTGGGCTATCTCACCGCCTGTCCCACCAATACCGGCACCGGGATGCGGGCCTCCCTGCTGATGCATCTGCCCATGCTGACGCTGTGCAAGCAGATGGGCAACGTGGGACAAATTGTTGCCAAGGTCGGGCTGACTATCCGCGGGGTGTACGGCGAGGGGGCGGAAGCCCTGGGCAATCTGTACCTGGTCAGCAACCAGGTAACCCTGGGCCGTACCGAGCAGGAGCTCATCAGCGCGGTGACGGCGGTAGGCCATCAGCTGACGGACATGGAGGTTTCCTTGCGATCTAGGATGCTCACCGGCAGCCGCGCCAGTCTGGAGGATACCATCTATCGGGCATGGGGCATCCTGACCAATGCCCGGATGCTGAGCGTCAAGGAGTTTTTCCAGTACTGGAGCGGTGTGCGCCTGGGGGCGGCCATGGGTGTGCTGCCCGTGGAGGCTTCCGCCGTGGACGCCCTGCTGGACGAGGGACAGGACGCGCATTTGATGGCCTACGCGGAAAGCGCGCTGGAGGGTGCGGCTCTCAATGAGGCCCGGGCCGACCGGGTGCGGGAGCTTCTGAGCAAAGCCATTGGGAAGTAATTTGACAAGCCTTACGGCATGGAGGGACTATGGCCATCTTTGGAAGATTCACGGAGCGGGCCCAGCGGGCTCTGGCCTCCGCCCAGCAGGCGGCGGCGGAAATGCGTCAGCCCTATGTGGGCACGGAGCACATGCTCCTGGGGCTTTTGCGGGAGGGAGACGCTCCTCCTGCCATTGCCGAGCGTGTTACGGAGGATCAGGTGCGCGATATGCTTGCGACGGAGCGGGAGACCGCGCTGCTGGCGGGACGCTCCCGTTTTGAACTGACGCCCCGGGCCAAAAAGCTGCTGGAATCCAGCATCATGGAGAGCCGCCGTCTGGGACAGACCTATGTCAGCGTGGAACATTTCTGGCTGGCTATCCTCCGGGAGGGGGACGGGGTGGCGGCCAGCGTGCTCAAGCAGCTGGGCGTTGATTTTGCCAAGGCCCGCCAGGAGCTGATCCAGCGCATTCGCATGGAGCATTTGCCGGAGGAGCAGCCGGAGGACGGCCAGGAACGGGGACTGTCTGCGGCACGGGGGGGCAAGAGCGAAGCCGCCGTGCTTCACCAGTTTACCCGCGACCTTACCCGGGCCGCCCAGAACGAGGAGCTGGATCCGGTCATCGGCCGGGACAAAGAAATCCAGCGGATCATTCAAATCCTGATCCGCCGCACGAAGAACAATCCCGTCCTCATCGGTGAGCCCGGCGTGGGCAAAAGCGCCGTGGTGGAGGGGCTGGCCCAGCGCATTGTCGCGGGCAGCATCCCGGAAATGCTGGTGGGCAAGCGTATCCTGTCCCTGGACATGGGCAGCCTTGTGGCGGGAAGCAAGTACCGGGGTGAGTTTGAGGAGCGGGTCAAAAACATTTTGACCGAGGTTCGCAAGGCGGGCAACATCCTGCTGTTCATTGACGAAATACATACCATTGTGGGCGCGGGGCAGGCGGAAGGCAGCCTGGACGCGGCCAATATCCTCAAGCCTGCCCTGGCCCGGGGAGAGCTGCAGTGCATTGGCGCCACAACGCTGGACGAGTACCGCAAGCACATCGAAAAGGACGCGGCCCTCGAGCGGCGCTTTCAGCCGGTGACGGTGGGCGAACCCACCGCGGAAGAGGCCCTGGCGATCCTTCACGGTCTGAGAGATCGCTACGAGGCACACCACAAGGTGCGCATTACCGACGAGGCGCTGTCCGCCGCCGTCAGTCTGTCCGACCGCTACATTGCCGACCGCTTCCTGCCGGACAAGGCCATCGACCTGATGGACGAGGCCTGCTCCCGGGTGCGCATCGAGACCTACACCGCGCCGCCGGATGTCAAGGAGCAGGAAAAGCAGCTGGAGGCCGTGCTGATTGAGAAGAAGGACGCCATCGGCCATCAGGACTTCGAGAAGGCCGCCGCCCTGCGGGATCAGGAGCGGTGCCTGCGCCAGGAGATCGAGTTGAAGCGCGCGGCCTGGAACCAGAAGCAGGCCACGGCCAAGGATATTGTGACGGAGGAAGACATCGCCGCCGTGGTGGCTCACTGGACGGGCATTCCTGCCCAGAAAATGACCCAGAGCGAGGCCGAAAGGCTCATGCGCCTGGAGGAAATCCTCCACGGGCGGGTCATCGGGCAGGAGGAGGCTGTCAGCGCTGTCAGCCGCGCCATCCGCCGTGCCCGGGCCGGACTGAAGGATCCCAAGCGCCCCATCGGCAGCTTTATTTTCCTGGGCCCCACGGGCGTGGGCAAGACCGAACTTTGCCGCGCGCTGGGCGAGGCCATGTTTGGGGACGAGGATGCGGTGATCCGCGTGGATATGTCCGAGTATATGGAGAAGCACACCACCTCCCGGCTGGTGGGCTCCCCTCCCGGCTATGTGGGCTATGAGGAGGGCGGTCAGCTTACCGAGGCTGTCCGCCGCAGGCCGTACAGCGTGGTGCTGCTGGACGAGGTGGAAAAGGCTCACCCCGAGGTCTTCAACATCCTCCTGCAAATCCTGGAGGACGGCCGTCTGACGGACAACACCGGCCGGGTGGTAAACTTCAAGAACACCATTATCGTGATGACCAGCAATGCCGGGGCGCACAGCATCGGCAGCGGCCGAAGCCTGGGCTTTGGCGCCAAGGCCATGGCTGACGCCACCAATTACGAGGCCATGAAGGAGGCGGTGATGAAGGAGGTCAAGGATCTGTTCCGGCCTGAATTTATCAACCGCGTGGACGAAATGATTGTCTTCCATCCCCTGGATGAGGCGGATATCCGCGCCATTGCCGGGCTGATGCTGGGCCAGGTCGCCCAGCGGCTGGAGGAGCGCGATGTGCACCTCACCTGGGATGAGGAAGCCCTGCGGTATCTGACGGCGGAAGGCTATGACGCCAAGTATGGCGCTCGTCCCCTGCGCCGGGTGATCCAGCGCACGGTGGAGGATACCCTCAGCGAGGAGCTGATCGCCGGCACCATTGCCCTGGGCGATACCGTAGCCCTTCGTGTGCGGGATGGCCGCATGGCGGTGGAAAAGGTGGCCCAGAGCGAAGGGCTGCCCCGGTAAGAGCCTCGCTCCTCGGAGCGTTTTCTGATTATCCTTTGGCAACCTTCGGCCGCGCCCCTCTGGTATTCACCACGGGTACCAGTTTCATGTGCAGCCACACATCGGCGTCATACACCAAACGAGAAGGCCAATATTTTACGTTGTGAACGACCGCCCACAAAGCCGCAGGCCGAAGTCTTTGCAGGGCGATCGGAAAGCCCTTTGCCTACCCCGCAGGGTGAAACCGTAGGTTACCCTTTTACAATAAAATTCGTTTCTTTTAAGACTTTGCTGTATCATGGCCCTATTTTCTCCACGGAGGTATTTGCGTCCTTGCAAGACTACGGGCAATAAAGGCTGTACTTTCTCCTCGGAGATCGTACAGCCTTAAGGTTCTGCCGCCCCACAAAGTGTGACTCCCTTCACAATCAGGCTCTCTCCCCGCTGTCAAAAGGCACGAAAAATCCCACCCGCCGAAGCGAGTGGGATCAATTGATTTATTCTGTTTCCCGCCTTCAGGCGATGGTGGCCTTGATGCGGCGCACGCCGGCGGAGGAGCTTTCCTCCTTCTGGATCTTGAAGGAGCCCAGGTCGCCGGTGTTCTCGGCATGGGGGCCGCCGCAGATCTCGAAGGAATACTGGCCCATCTTGTAGGTACGAACCTTCTCGCCGTACTTGCTTTCAAACAGGCCGATGGCGCCCTTGGCCTTGGCCTCGGGGACGGTCATTTCCTCGCAGATCACCGGCGCCTTGGCCTGGATGGCCTCGTTGACCAGCTTTTCAACCTCCGCCAGCTCCTCGGGGGTCACTTTACGGCCAAAGGAGAAGTCGAAGCGCAGTCGCTCGGCAGTAATGTTGGAGCCCTTCTGGGCAACCTCGTCGCCCAGCACCTTGCGCAGGGCGGCATGGAGCAGATGGGTGGCGGTGTGCAGCTTGGCCGTCTGCTCGCTGTGATCCGCCAGGCCGCCCTTGAACTTCTGATCCGCGCCCTGATGGCTCAGCTCCTGGTGCTTCTTGAATCGCTCGGCAAAATCGGCCTCGTCCACGGTCAGCCCCTTCTCCGCCGCCAGCTCAATGGTCATCTCAATGGGGAAGCCGTAGGTATCGTACAGCTTGAAGGCGCTGCGGCCATCCAGCACGTTCAGCGTACTCAGGCGATGTTCAAGGGCTGCCTTCAGGGCCGCGCCGTCGCCCGCGTTCGCGGCCTCGATGATGGGCAGCATATCGGGGGAGGGCCGGAGCTTCTTGGTCTTGGCGTTCTCCTGGGCGCAGGCCACGCTGTCCTCCGCCGCCAGGATGCCCTCCAGCAGGGCCTTGGTAGCCACCGTGCTGCTGTACACCTTCTCAAATTCCTTTTCGCCCTGGCGCAGGGTGCGGGCAAAGCGGGCTTCCTCCAGCTTCAGCTGCTCCAGCACGAAGGCGCTGTTCCGCCGCAGCTCGGGGTAAACCGCCTCATATTGGTCGATGATGACCTGGGCAATCTGCGCGGTGAAGCCCTCGGCCATGCCCAGCTGCATACCGTAGCGGACGGCGCGGCGGATCAGGCGGCGCAGGATATAGCCCTGGTCGGTGTTGGAGGGGGACACGCCCCGGTCGTCGCCCAGGATGAAGGTGGACGTGCGCATATGATCGGCAATGATGCGGAAAGCGCGGGTGGTCTCCTCGCTCTCGCCATAAACCTTGCCGGACAGATCGGCAATCTTGGCCAGGATGCCCGCGAAGGCGTCGGTCTCGTAAACCGTCTTCTTGCCCGTCAGCACGCAGATGGTGCGCTCCAGGCCCATGCCGGTGTCAACGTTCTTCTTGGCCAGGGGCTGGAAAGAGCCGTCCTGCTGCTTGCTGTACTGCATGAACACGTCGTTCCAGATTTCCAGATAACGGCCGCAGGAGCAGGCGGGCGAGCACTCCGGGCCGCAGGGCGCCTTGTCGGTGATGATGAACATCTCCGTATCCGGGCCGCAGGGGCCGGTGATGCCGGCGGGGCCCCACCAGTTGTTCTCCTTGGGCAGATAGAACAGATGATCCTCCGCCACGCCCATGGAGCGCCACAGGTCATGGGATTCCTCGTCCCTGGGGCAGTCCTCGTCGCCCTCAAAGACGGAGAAGGCCAGGCGATCCTTGTCCAGGCTCAGGTATTCCGGGCTGGTCAGGAACTCCCAGGACCAGGAGATGGCCTCCTTCTTGAAATAATCGCCCAGGCTCCAGTTGCCCAGCATCTCAAAGAAGGTCAGGTGGCTGGGATCGCCCACGTCGTCAATATCGCCGGTGCGGATGCACTTCTGCACGTCGGTCAGGCGGGTTCCGGCGGGATGGGGCGTGCCCATGAGATAAGGCACCAGCGGGTGCATACCGGCGGTGGTAAACAGCACGGTGGGATCGTTTTCCGGAATCACGGAGGCGGACTGAATGCGATGGTGCCCCTTGGACTCCATGAATTTCTGGAACATTTCCCGCAGCTGGGCGGAGGTGATCTGCTTCATGACGGTGACTCCCTTCGGTAATGTAAAAGCGCTGCCTCAGATGGATTTTGCAACGCTTATTATAGCATTCAACGCCAGCATTTGCAAGGAAAATGCGCGGAGGCTGCCGCATATGGAATCGCGCCCGGGGGCAGGGAGATGCCTGCGATCATGAACGCCGCCAGCGTAACCCGCGGCTGCTGCGGCAGGCGTCCCTTACAAATGCAGCAGTGCCCGCACGGTAAACTGTCCCGGCTGATCTATATCGAAAAAGACCATGCCCTGATGGCGCTGGGCAATCTCCCGAACCACTTGAAGGCCGATGCCGTGGAGGTCGGGCTGCTCCTTGGTGGTGTGAAGCGCCGGATTGCTGCGCAGGCTGGCGTCATCGGCGCTGTTGGAAACCTCCATGCACAGGTAATCCCGCGCCGGATAGATGCGCACGCGAATCCAGGGCTTCGGGCATTTTCCCGCCGCCTCGATGGCGTTGTTGAGCAGATTGCTCATCAGCGAGGAAAGCTCCGCGTCGCTCAGGGGCAGGCGGTCGGTCAGCACCAGGTCGCTGCTCAGTGCAACGCCCCTCTCCCGGCAGACCTCCGCCTTCTGCCGGAAGATCGCGTCCACCAGCGGATTGCCGCTGTTCGTGTCGCTGGCCGGGGCGCCGGGCGCGCCCAGCATATCGGCCACCAGAGCCTGGGCGCGCTGGGTCTCGCCGTCCTCCAGCAAGGCGGCCAGGGTGGACAGATGGTTGATGGTCTCATGACGGTAGCGGCGCAGAACCTCCTCCGTGCGGCTGACCTGCTTGGCCATCTCGGCGGTTCCCTCGCTGCCCTGTTCAATGGACAGGCGCACCATATGGCGCTCGTGGCTATGGATGACATTGGCGCAAAGCTGCTGCACAATGAGCACGATGGCGATCATCCCCAGGGAATGTAGCGCCGCCGAGCCCAGCCTGTTCAGGCCTCGGTCATTGACCATCTGATAATAAGCAAAGCCGACGCCGATCAGGGACACGCTCATCAGCGAGCCCCAGCAAACCGCCGGCACCTTGCGCTCGGTGGTGACGGCGTGGCGGGCCAGAAACAGCGCGGACAGCAGAGCAAAGCCCTGAAACAGCACATAGCCCACCCAGTCCAGCCGCTGCCATGTCAGCGGCAGCCAGCTGTTCACAAGCCCGACTACCTTGCCCAGGTGGAAGGTCGTGCAGCCGTAAACGGCGGCCATGGCCGTCTTCCACAGGAAGGAGCCCTTCAGCACAGTCGCCCCATAGGCACAGCCCCACAGGACGAACAGAAGCATGTAAACGCCGAAATTAGGACACCAGACCTCCTGGGCCAGGATGCTGGCAAACCCCGCCAGCAGGCACAGGGCAAAGCTTCCCGCGCACCAGAGCGGATGAACGCGGGGCTTGTAGGCCACCGTCAGGGCGGCGAACATCCAGGCCAGAAGCAGCAGATCGTTCAAATGGGACAGGCTCAAATGCTCAGACATGAAACATCACCTTCTTAAACGCCTCCTTGACCTCCGTCAGCCTGAACCGGCTCACCGGGAGTCGGCTGCCATCCGCAAGCACCACATCCCCGCCGTCAATGCTGTAAATCGCCTGAAGGTTAACCAGGTAGCAGCGGTGCACCCGCATAAATGCGTGCCCCAGCAGCTGCTCCTCAAAATAGGCCATGGTGGATCGCACCGGATACTGCCGCTGGGCCAGCACCACCCGCTGAACCTTGTCGCTGCTTTCCACATAAAGAATGCTTGAAACCGGCACGCGCAAAAGCATGCCTTCACTCTGAAAGGCCAATGTGCTTCGGGCGTCCTCCCGCAGATGCGCGCAGAGGGCGTGAACAGCCTCGGGCAGCTCCTCCGCCAGACGGGATTTGCGCACAAAGCGCAGCGGCTGCACCCGCAGGGCCTCGAACACCCGCTCCTCTATGCCGGTAATGAACACAATCGGCACCACGCTGCCGGCGGCGCGAATGCGAGCGGCCAGGCTCAGGCCGTCCACTCCGGGCATGGAAATGTCCAGCAGATAGGCGTCAAAGGTGGGGGCGGGCATGGCGAAGGCGCTGTGATAAACCATCACAGCGGCGTCCAGTCCTTCTTCCTTCAGCAGGCGCTCCACCTGCGCTTGGGTCTCGTTAAGCTGAACAGGCTCGTCGTCCAGCAGCGCAATTTTGTAGCTCATGCGCAAGCCTGCCTTTCATTTTTGTACCGTATGATTTGCTTCCATTATAAAGGGCGATTTTTTGCTTGTCAAATCGGCCCTGCGCAGTTCGCGACTTATTTTGTACATCTGGCGACATTCAACGCCCATATGGCCCATTTCATGCTATGTTAGCCCTAACGGAATCCACTACAATTGAAAGGTGGTTGACCCATGAGAAAATGGACGTTGTTGATGGCCGCCGTCATGCTGCTAAGCTGCTTGACCCCGGCTGCGGTGCTCGCTGAGGACAGCGCGCTCGTTGAGCTGACCAGCTATGCGCAGGTAAACGAAGCCATCACCATCATTCCCGGCAGCGACACCCAAAAGGAGCTGGGCTACCTGAACGGCTTCACTACCATCCTCGAGGTGGACGGCCTCAGCTTCAAGGACCTCAACGGCAACGGCCAACTGGATGTCTACGAGGACTGGCGGCAGGATATCGACGTCCGCGTCAAGGACCTCTATGATCAGATGACCCTGGAAGAGCGGGCCGGTCTGTTCTATCATTTGAACACCTGCGGCAATCCCCAGGGCGTGGACTTCGCGGACGAGCGCTACATGTTCTCCACCGAAGACTTCGTTCCCGATGAGGGCGCGACCTTCACCTCCCGCTCCATGTGGTACTACATCAACAAGCTGCAGCTGACCAGCCATCTGGACAACACCAATGGCACGCCCGAGCAGCAGGTGGTGTACCATAACGCCATGCAGGCCCTGGGCGAGAACACCCGTCTGGGCATCCCGATCGTTATCTCCAACGACCGGCAGTACAACGCCTGGGGCGGCATGATCGACGCTGCGCACGACGCCTTTGGCGCCGCCAACGACATCGAGCTGTCCAAGAAGCTGTGGACGGCCTACTCCCTGGAGAGCCGTGCGGTGGGCATTCATGTGGTGCTGCATCCCTACAGCCAGGAGCTGGGCTCCTGGAACGGCGAGGACCCCGCCTATGCCGGCAGCATGACCAAGGAAGAGGTGCTGTCCATCCAGGTGGAAGGCGGCACGGAAGCCTGCATGAAGCACTTCATCGCCCGCGGCGGTGACTCCTCCTTCCAGAATGCCCGCAGCGACGCCCAGACCGTGGACAACTGGATGACGGCCTGGAGGATCGCCCTGGAAGGCAATCCCAAGTGGGTCATGACCAACGGCTATGGCACAGGCCTGACCAACACCGTCCATGTGGACTACGACAAGGAGACCATGGACTACCTGCGCAAGACCCTGGGCTATAAGGGCATCATCGTCTCCGACTGGGGCGACCAGGGCGACAGCAACTCCGGCGGCGTCACCGTGGACGGCGTGGACATCCTCAGCCTGTCCATCCCCGAGCGCTATGCCTTTACCATCAACCTGGGCATGGATCAGATCGGCGCCTTTGCCTGCGATTATGACAGCGACGGCCACGGCGGTCAGGCCAGCCGCGAGGGCGTGAACCTCGCCCTGCAGCAGGGCCTTATCTCCGAGGAGCGCTGCTATGAGACCTGCTATCGCGTCCTGAAGGACAAGTTCGAGCTGGGCCTGTTTGAGAATCCCTATTCCGACGCGGCCTATGCCCTGTCCCTGGCGGCTTCCGACGAGTACATCGCGCAGCCCTGGGATGTGGTGGACAACGACACCCTGACCGCCGCCCGCACCCCCGAGGTTGTGGCCATGGAGCGTCAGCTGCAGGCGGAATCCGCTATCCTGGTTAAGAACGAAGACGACCTGCTGCCCCTGCAGAAGGGCATCAAGGTGTACATCGGCTCCACCGCCTCTGCCATCACCCTGGAAGGCTATAAGAAGGTTCTGCCTGATTTCGCCCAGGTGGTGGAAAACATGGAAGACGCCGATGTGGTCATCGCTGACTGCACCCAGATCAACGACGCGGCCGAACTGATGATTGACGACGCGAAGGACGCCGGCAAAAAGCTGGTGGTCGTGGCCAACGCGGTGGATCCCGACGTCTACCTGATTGAGAACGGCGACGCCGTGCTGGCGCTGACCTTCTCCCGTCCCGCCGACCATGGCACGGGCGCCGGCGGCTTCATCACCACCACCGAGCCCATCATGCTGGCTCAGCTGCTCTTTGGCGACGCTCAGCCCCAGGGCATGGTGGTCAAGGAGATCGCCCGCAATTCCGCCATGGACAATGCCCAGTGGAAGGATCTGGCCGGCGATCAGGGCGCCAGCATGTGGGTGCGCATGATGCTGCTGGCTACCATGAAGACCAGCGAAAACAACGCCACGCCCAACAACTGGGGCGATCCGCTGCTGCAATATCGCTACGGCATGCGGTACGGCGTCAAGCCTGCCTTCGTATACGACACGCTGGTGCTGCCCCGCGTGACCAAGGAAATCGTCACCAAGTCCAACGGCTCTACCCGCACCAGCTATGAGTCCGTGATCGAGACCACGGCGGGCGTGCCCTTCACCCTGTATTGCCTGGTCTGGAACGAGGGCAACGACGGCATGACCACCGTCCAGGCCCTGGTGGACGGTCAGGTGTGCGCCGAGAAGATCATGGCCATCAATGGCGGCGACTGGCGCGTGCTGGAGATGGAACTGACCATCGACCAGCCCGGCGAGCATACCATCACCGTTGGTGACATCACCAAGACCATTCAGATCGCGGAATAATCCGCCAAGCTGCCTGACGCGTTGAGCTATCGCACACAATGTCAGACAATGGAAGAATGTTCATGCGGCGCAGGCGCAGCCTTGCCTCGACCAACAGACAAAGACGCGCCTTGCCATCGCGCAAAAACGGTTTACGCGGCCCTGCTCCGACCTTCATCGGGGCAGGGCCGTATTTTGCGCCACCCGCGACCTCTGGGTCCAAATGATTTTTCTGAACAAACAATTTGGCCTTGACGCGCATGCCAAGGCACGACGGCATGCAAAGCCTCCCGTATCCCCAGCCGGCTGGGAAAGCATGACCGGTGCGGCGGCCGGGGCGGTTATGACAGGCGCCCGCCCTGCCGGCAGAAAATCAAGGCGACAGCGTATGTCCGACCGGCAGCCGCGTTTGCACGCAGCCCGCTGACCCGCCCTGCCGCCCCGTGTCCGAATGCCGCAAGCTTGTCTGAACCATCGCTTACCGCGGCGGAATCCATCCTTTTGCGATTCTTCGCTGCGGGTCTCCTGACGGCGGCAAGCTATGGCGTTTTCCGGCATATCCCCCCGCCTTAGCACACCTGCCAAAATCAAAACCTCCTGCCGCAGCTTGCACCCCGCAGCAGGAGGTCTTTGATTTCTTGTTTTTCGTCTGGGGAAGGGACTCGCTTATTCCCCGATGTATTTCCTGAGCAGTCTGGCCATCTCCGACAGATTGATGGGCTTGGCGGTGTGGGCGTTCATGCCACAGTCGATGCAGCGCTGGATGTCCTCGGAGAAGGCGTCCGCCGTCATTGCGATGATGGGAATTGTCTTGGCGTCAGGTCGTTCCAGGTTGCGGATGGCTCGGGTCGCCTCGTAGCCGTTCATCACAGGCATCCGCAGATCCATCAGGATAGCGTTATAGGTGCCCGGCTGCGCACCCTGGAACTTTTCCAGGCACAGCTGGCCGTTTTCAGCCCACTCCATTTCCAGCTTCAGTTCCGACAGCAGCTCATAGGCGATCTCCCAGTTGAGCTCATTGTCCTCCGCCAACAGCACGCGCTTGCCGGTGAAATCAATGGCTTTTTCCTCATGCTGGGCCACGTCGCCATCCGCCGTCATGTATTGCTTGAGGCCGTAGAACAGGGTAGAGCGGAACAGCGGCTTGGTGATAAAGCCATTGACCCCCGCCGCCTTGGCCTCGTCGCTGAAGTCGCCCCAATCGTAGGCGGAAATCAGAAGAATCGGGACATGATCCCCCAGCTGACGACGAATTTCCCGAGCGGTCTGGATACCATCCATGCCCGGCAGCTTCCAGTCCAGCAGGATGATCTGGTAATCATCCCCGATCTGATGGCGGTGGGTGACCATCTGCACGGCCTTCTCGCCGCTGAGCGTCCATTCCGCCTTCACGCCAATGGATTTCAGGGTGCTCATGGCCGTCTTGCAGAGCGTTTCGTCATCATCCACTATCAGCATATTCCAGGCGGGAAGGATCATGTCCACCTCCGTGGTCGTCGCCCGCTCCAGATCCAGTACAACATGGAATTCCGTGCCCTTGTTCGGTTCGCTCGTTACATGGATGGCGCCGCCCATGGCATCCACAATGTGCTTGGTGATGGCCATGCCCAGGCCCGCGCCCTCGATCTTGTGTACCCGCGCGTTGTCGGCACGGGAATAGGAATCATAGATTCTCTTGAGGAACTCCTCCGTCATGCCGATGCCGTTATCCTTCACATGGGCATGGACGCGGATGAAGTCCTCGCCGGCAGGGGAGGCCTCTTCGCTGATGGACAGCTCGATCACGCCGCCCTCAGGGGTATACTTCACCGCGTTGGACAGCAGGTTCAGCAGCACCTGATTCAGCCGGACGCTGTCGCAGACCACCTTTTCCGCCATGATGTTGTCAATGCGCACATCAAAGCTCTGACGCTTTGCCTTCACCTGGGGCTGCACAATGCCCACAATGCCCTCGATGATCTCCCGCAGCGACGCCTGATCCGCCGACAGCGTCATCTTCCCGCTCTCAATCTTCGACATATCCAGCACGTCGTTAATCAACCCCAGCAGATGCTTGCTGGACAGCGCAATCTTTTTCAGGCAGTTCTGGACATAGGCCGCGTCCGCCCCGTGGGTCATGGCCACCGCCGTCATGCCGACGATGGCGTTCATCGGCGTACGGATGTCGTGGCTCATGTTGGACAGGAACTCGCTCTTGGCTTTGGTGGCTTCCACCGCCTCGTTGCGGGCAAGCTCCAGGGCTGCCAGCTGACGGCGGGTCTGCATAAAATAGAGGATAAAAATCAGAATCAGTAGCACCAGGATAGCGCCGCAGGCCGTCAGCGTGGCCGTGGATCGCTGATCGCTCAATTCGGTCAGCGCCTTATCCAGCTCGCCATAGGGCATAACCATGACCAAATACCAGTCAGAATAAGGCATGGGTATTTCATAGATTTGCTCCCGGTATGCCTCCGACACCATGCTGGACGCATAGACGCGCCGCTCCTCCATCGCCTGCTGAAGCTCCAGGAGATGTTCGTCCACCATGGCTCTCTCCAGCGTGCTGTACCGCTCCCGCACATCATTGTAAAAGCTGTCCGCGTCGCCATGGGCACTGTAAACGACAAAGCTGCCGTCCTCCCGAATCAGATGGTAGTGCAACAGCGAATCCTCTGATTCCTGCAGCAAAATATCCTCGATGGCCGCGACGGGCAATGCCGTCACCAGTCCCTGACTCACGCTGTCATCCGCCATGGGATATTCCCCTGCCACGCCAAAGAGTACGACCGTATTGTTTTGGGCGTCGGTGCCCGTCATAACGCTCTTCTTGCCGCTTTTCAGGGTCTCCAAAAACAGCTGAGGATCCCGAGGCTGAATGGCTTCGCCATCAATGGTCTGAAGGGCTCCCGTCTCCGCGCACAGCGCCAGGTATTTGAAGCCTCTGACGCGGGCCCGGTACGCCAGCTCCTCATACAGCGCGCTCACCTCGGCAATGCCAGAAGGAATGACCTCCTTCAAGCCCTCCAGCTGGTCAAACCGCAGTTCAATAATGCCCTCGAAATGCTTGGACAGCTGCTCGCCCAACCCCTGCATGTACAGGTTACCGACCTTGTAGACAGCCTCCTCGCTTTTCTGGTTCATAAAGCTGCTGAGCACGCTGAAAACAAGGATACTGAAAATCACCAGCGCCACAAAGCTTATCAGCAAATATCGCGGGGTCTTCTGATTGGGCAATTTTTTATCCATGGGGCTTCCTCCTGTGTGTCGCTGCCATCACGCCGGGCGCGCAGGCATCCCGGCCCGCGGGGACATCGAACTTTTCCACAGGATAGTTTACTTGAAAAAACAGGAATCGTCAACAGAAAAAGCCTCCGCGGTTACCCCTGGCGTTACAAATCCATCCGCTCAAACCGGCGGATGGACAACGCCCGGGCCAGCAGCGTCAGAACGGTAAACATCGCCGCGCCCACGGCCAGCACGGTCAGCTTCTGCGGCAGATGCTGGGGATCAGGCGTGTCCAGCACATCCCGCACCCAGGGCGCCGTGTGGACGGCGGCTTCCTCCAGGAGGATGAAACCGAAAACAGCCGTCGAGCCCTTGATAAAGGCCGCTCCTATCTTCCGCACATCCCGATAATAGGCCGGGAAGAACACCAGGTTGAACAGCGCCAGTTCCATCAGCGCAAGACCAAAAAGCGCCGTGTTGGCATCCATGCCGGCCATATTGGGGGCGGCGATCATCGTGCTGCGCAGCATGGCGCAGGGGATGGCCGCCAGCAGCTGCGCGCCCTCCAGCAGAAGCACCAGGGCCATTCGGGCCCGTACCACATCCCGCTTGGCCACAGGCAGCAGCATGGTAAACATCACGTCCTGGTTTTCCCGCCCGCTCAGGCAGGTGAAAAACACCGCCAGCGCGGTATAGAAGAATACCACGCCGTAAGGATAATTCGGAATCAGCAGCATGGCCGAAAGCCCCAGGAACAGCGGCGCGGTGGGGTGCATGGCCAGGCGAATCTCCTTCATGAACAGCGCTTTCATACCTCGCCCTCCTTTTCCAGATGGATCATGATGGTTTCCAGGCTGGCGGGAACGGCGGGCAGGGAGAAAGCGGCTGCATCCTCCGTCTTCAGCAGGGCGGCGTAGCCCTCTTTCCCCTGCCGAAGACCGATGAGCTGGGAGGTATCCAACCGCCCTCGCTGCTCCGCCGTGAGGCTGACGGCGCGGTAGCCGCCTTCAAAATCCCGCAGCGGCGCGTCCGCCAGCAAAGCGCCGTCCCGGAGATAAAGGACGCGGTCGGCACAGTCCTCCAGGTCGGAGGTGATATGGGTGGAAAACAGGATCGTCGCGCCCTCCCGGTTCAGCGCCAGAAAGATGTCCTTCAATTCCTCCCTGGACACAGGGTCAATGCCGCTGGTGGGCTCGTCCAGAATCAGCAGCTCGGCCCGATGAGACAGGGCCAGCGTCAGGGCGTATTTCACCTTCATGCCCTCGGAGAGCTGGGCCGGGGTTTTGCCCTCATCCAGGCGGAAGCGCTGAAGATACCTGCAGTAGGCCGCGTCGTCCCAATAGCCGGGATAAAAGGCCCGGGCGGCGGCGGTGATGGCGGAGAGCCGCTTGTTGGGATAGAACCCGAAGCCCCCGGCCACATAGCCGATGCGCCGCTTGATTTCCTGCTGATGGGCGGCGAAATCCAGGCCAAAGAAGCGCACTTCCCCGGCATCCGGGTGTACCATGCCCAGCAGCGCCTTCAGCGCGGTGGTCTTGCCCGCCCCGTTGCGGCCGATGAAACCGGTGATTACCCCGGCCCGAAGGGAGAAAGTTATGTCCTTGAGACAAAAGGAGGGATAGGCCTTGCTCAGGCCCTTGACATCCAGCATGTCCATCGTGTGCTCCTATTCCCTGCTGTTCAGCAGCACCAGCAGATCCTTCTCCTTGACCAGCGCCAGGCCCCGGGCAATATCCCCCAAGAAGATCAGCCGGTCGCCAGGCTTGATGCCGAAGACGCGACGGGCCTTGATCGGGATGACAATCTGCCCCTTCTCCCCCACGGTGACAGCGTCAAAGAGGTATTTGCCGCGAGGGGGGATGTCCAGGCCCTCATGCTCCTCGCTGCGGTAGTTCACCAGGTCATCCAGGGTGATGCCATACAGCTGGGTCAGGGCCATGCAGTTGGTCAGGTCAGGGATGGTCTCTCCGGCCTCCCACTTTGCCACAGCCTGCCGGGACACGCCTACCCGCTCAGCCACCTCTTCCTGGGACAGGCCATGACGCTTTCTGAGGACAAGAAGATTCTTACTTATCATACCTTTCCTACCTCCCGAATTGATCATAGCACGAAGCGGCGCGCTGTTCCACCATTTCAAACTGACACAGGGCGCCCGTCCATGTTATGTTCGGTTTGTAAGTTTGTCAATGATATTGGACAAGGAACTCGAAAGGGGAAAACCATTGG
>ERZ777306.1973-NODE-1973-length-28651-cov-16.447720_pt1 | contig 28651 bp, 24 predicted proteins | sample MGYA00374966_ERZ777306 | MGnify/ENA primary metagenome ERZ777306 (study PRJEB29329, sample SAMN06343882) | mouse gut metagenome | isolation source: Mouse cecum | place: Austria: Vienna | collected 2014-11-15 ... | reverse complement strand
GGCTGTCCTTATCGTGCGCACGGCATGACAAAGAACATGGATGGTTTGACTGACAGTCGATTGTTAATCGGGCGGATGTGAATGGATCCGAATCGGAATGTTGCGCGGCGGGAACCGCCGGCGGCTGGTCTTGCGACCGGTCTGCGTCGTAACGCGGACGGATAATGTAGTTCGCATAAAATAAAAAATATGCGCAGCTGCGAACTACATATCCCCCTGTTACAGGCTCAATAAAGTGCCGTTCGCGGGCGATCAACCCCAACGGCTCTGCGCATACTTTTTTAATGCGATTGCTTTATCGAGCACCGACAGTAACAGTTATAACAATATGTAATTCGCAAGGGCAAAGATACGACATTTTTTGAAAATACGATACGACCGACATGTCGGTTTGGATAATTCCATGAAATTATGGAGTATCACCGACAAGGTTGCAGCGAAAAGAGAAAATACGCAGTAACATTGTCTTCTCTTTTGGCTGTGCGTTTTCAGAAAGCAGATAGAGTAAAAAGCCGAAAATTCGGTTTAGTTTGTGCATTAGCCTAATATAGGCTAAATTAAAGTAAACTATATTTAGTTAGACATATTTGTTTGGCTGTATGCCTATGCCCGAAAGAACAATCTTAGCCGAGAACAAGGTGACGCGGAGAATCCGAGATGAAATAGAGCTTTGTCCCCTTTCTCTTTTGGCTGCAATAATGGGCGATGCTATTTCGCAGTCGTAGCCATGAAACGAGAATAATCGTATGCGAGCCAAGTATCGCAGCTAAAAAGGCCTGCGAATGCCAGCAAGTGAAAAGACAGAAAACAACTGCAATGTAAAAAACGAAGAATCGCTTAAATCCTTGATTTTGTTTCTGTAATGTTGCTTATTAGGACGATACTCGGATTTATATTACTGAATATAAACAGATTGACATATATCTATCTAAGACTTCCTACGTTCACTATCCGAGAATAAACTTACGCTTCCGTAAATTTCAATATGTCATCCACAAAGATAAAAAACATATTCTGAAAACGCAATGACCTTATCCCGCTTTTCGGGATTGTTGCCGTATCAAATTTCTGAAAAACAAAGTTTCTATCCAATAGCAGAGAGTATGGAATCGAAACTTTGTTAGTTGTAAGTTGGGTTAATCTTGCCCGCAGATTTCTCGTATCACACCGTCCATGTAGATCGCTTGTCCGCTCGTCAGGCGTCCCCACCAGCGGCAGCCCAGTTCGTCGATAACGATTTCGCCTCGTTCTTTCAGTCCGTCGGCCAGACACGGCGTAACAAGCCACCATTCCAACACCTCGTCCCCGATAAAGGGATAGAGGTATTCCTCGTTGATTTTCCCCGCTTGGATCAGCTCCTCGATAACCGTACTTTGTCCCCATAAAACATGGATGTCCGTAATCCGTTTGGCTCTCTCTTGTGTTTCGTACATAGCGATTAAGTTTTATTCTTCAGTTATCAGAAGTAATCCAACTTCATGTAATATCAATAATCTTATGCTGTTAGATGGTTTCGAGCATAAATAGGGGGTGGTCTGTTTTATGTGGAATCCTATTATATGTAATGGATAAAAATTCGGTTTTCCATCTGAAAAGGGGGAGGGGTGAAAAATAGGATTGTCCGCTCGGTCGGAGTATATGTACCGAAAAACTCCGACCGACTTTTCAGCCAATCGGAGTTGCGATATTATTCCGCTGCAATCTTTTTCCTTGCAACGAGTTTATCCCTTATGATGGTGTAGCACTCGGTGTTCTTGCCGTCGATGTTCTTGTAGCCTTTCGCGGTATCGAATCATTGGGTAATATCCGTCGCTTTTGCTCTGCGCTCAACCCCCAAATCGTCGTATATGGTCTGTAATCTCTCTTTAATGATTTTAGAGGGTATCGCCTTTCCGTGGGGTAAATCGGCATTTATCCGTTTGACGATTTTATATGCGAGTTCGTCCGCCGAGCATTTAATCAGTTCACGCCGTATCTGCGTCTGATTGTATTTGAGTTCCCGCACCCGTTCTGTCCCCAATATCTCAAAGGCTTGTTTTACCAACGGGTTCCGCCGCTCGATAAGCGATAATGCGAACACATCCGTCGAAAAAGGATTCGTGTCGGACGCTTTGAGTTCGGCGTATCGGTCGAACAACTCCTTAAACGGTATCTTGGCTTTGGTGTTCTTTTCCAACTTGGTCAGTCGGATGTCATGCCGTTCGGTGGCTGTTATCTTGTTGTCGTTACGCTCGTATTCCGTAATAAGGTTACGGCTGTCGGCATAAATCTCGGCATAGTTGCGGAAATTCAGCAGTTCCAATTTGATTCGGTTGCGGTCTATGGTCATTGTATCGGTATTGATGTATTTGTTATTGGTGTAAATCTGGTTGCGTAAATCTTCATCCGCCGTCGCATATCATTTCACGAAGCGTTCGGCCTTATCCAATTCTTTTTCCGTCGCGGCTTTGAACTGCGGATAGGTGATGCCCTCGGCATATCGTACCGTCGAGAAGATGTGCGTTATCTCTTTGTAACGTGTATCGCGTATGCGTCCTGCAATCTGCCGTATCGTCGTCGAAACGTCCAGCAGGTAATGTCGTGCCGTGCTGTCGCTCACGACGTATATTTTGCCCTGCTTGTCGTAAATGTCGCACCCCTCGAAAGCCGTCGAGGTGTAGAACTTGATTTTGCGCACCGCTTTGTCGGGAATTCCTATCGAATAATCTCCGCCTAATTTCTCGCGGTTTATCTGCTCGGATGTCCCGCTTGTCGAACAGACGATTTTCACCTTGTCGGGCGAAAGTCGGGCATGATGCAACACCCGCCCGATAAAATCGACGCTGTTTACAAAGAAATGCAGATTGCAGGGAATATTGTGCGTTACGGCATTGTGGCAAAGATTTACGACCGATGCCAACGGGCTGTTTTCATGCCACAACCGCACCTGCATCGGCGGTTCGCTGGGTCAGATAATCCGCGTTGTCGGCAAGGTCTGCAATTCATCCAACAGAAATTCCCGCTCGATGGGTGTCGCGGACATATAAGTCGCACGGCTGAATTTGGGCATTTCGGCAAGTAATCCCGTAACGGCTCGGTGTCGGAATGAATAATCGAACAGCAGGCGGTGATATTCGTCTACCAACAGCAGGGCTTTGGCGTATATCTCTGCTCCTGCGACCTCTGCGACACGCGGAATCGCATCATAGGTGGCCATGATTTTTCAGCGGTCGTGCGTTTTCAGATAGTCGGCTATCTCTTGGTTGGTAACACCTCCGTAAACCCCCAGCAGGTCGGCGTGTTCGGGCAGTTTGTTCTTGATAAGGTTCACCGTCGGAACGGCAATTAAAGTAGATATGCGGTTCTCGATGGCAAGTGTCGTTGCACCGCATCCCGTCTTGCCCTTATTAAAGATGCAGTTTTCGGGTAATTTGTTGTCGAGTTCGGGGATTTGCTGAACGTGGAGTGCGTCCGAGGGTGCGGTAATGATTGAGTTCATAAGTAAAGAGTAAGGAAAAAATTACGCCGCATATTTTTTGTGCGGGTAACATCTTTATTAGTAAATTTAATTTCCGACACACTTTTTATGCGGCCGCATTTTTTCGGTGTGGAAAGTATCTTTATAAGGAGAATTGATTTCCGACACAAAAAATATGCGAGCAGGGCACAAAAGCAAGGGACACCGAAAATGTCCCTTACATGACCTTACCCTTACTTGTCGGATTTTCCTCTCTCGTATTATAAAGATAGCACCTTTTTTATTGGGAACAAAGGTCGGACAGCAATTAATCCGAATATTTTTATCTATGTCTTAGATGGCCTTATAGGGCTGTTGTACGGGTGTCGGAGTGTGTTCGACGGAGAAATTAATGTGCAAAAAGCAGTATTAGCGGGTGTTTTACATAGTCCGTTGTTCTAAAACACCTTTCGTGCCATGTAATTCAGTACTGTTAGCGGTTCGGTACATGGTGTGGCTGTTCTAAAATTCCTCTCGAACACGTGTTTTAAGTGCTAATAGCGGTTTTTGCACGGTAAATAAGTGCGATGTACACATAAAAAGCCGTAAATTTGGGTGTAAAACGCTATTTTATGAATGAAAAGGAGGCCGATGCCATCCGTAAGAGTATGTATGAATCCTTACTGATGGATGAAAACGATAAGATTGTGCATTGGGATTTCGACCCGATGCGCCGTGAGTTGCGCGAGTATGTCGATATTGCCTGCGGGTGTGATGAACAGACGTATGGAATCCGCACGCCGCAATTCGAATATCGCTACTGTACGGGGAAGATTAAGATGCCCTTTGCCAAGTCGGATTATCTCGCTAACGACGATATAATCGCTACGGTTATGGGATTGGGGCTGGATGTCGAGAAATTTTGGTTTGCGCTGGTCTTTATTTACGATTATGTCGAAACCTCGTTTAAGAACTGCGGCCTTGTGAAATCTGCATCGTTGGATAAGGCGGTGCAAAATCTGTTCAAAGAGTTGGGCGAGGATTTCGCGGACGATGATATTGAGATTACCCTTAAAAAGAACAGAAAGAAAGTCGAGGTTCTGTCCGTTATAAAGCGTGGGATTTTGGACTGGCTGCGGGAAACCTATGAACGGGAATGCAAAGGCAGGAAGATTCAGTATTACGGAATTGACACGGGTAATTTCGACGAAACCTATCCGAGTACGTCGTTTCGGATTTATCGGACTGTGGAGATGTATCGGGATATGCTGAACACTTTATTGGGGGATAACCGCCCGAAGCAACCCGATAAGAGTGTTTCGTTGAATCGGCTGTTGCTGATTTCGCGTATCTGTTACCTCTATGAATTTACCCGTAATAACAGCTTTTTGTATAGCGACGATTCGTTAAAAGGAATAATTAAGTCCTGCAAAAGGCGTATGCCTGCAACTTATTCCGCTGTTTACCTGTAATTTGCAAAGGGAGAGTAAAAACGCCCTTTATTTCACTCCCCGTGTTTGGGGTGCGAAAAGTCAAATCTTTGTAGTGTCGAAAGGGATAAACCCGACGACCTGCAAACGCTTGGGCAAGGGATGCAGAATAATTTAAGCCCCTCTGTAAAAGGAGTATTTAAGATTATGGCTAATGCTATTATTAACGGACAAAACAACGTAAACGAGCAGAACGCGGCAAACGCCGCAACCGCTACGCCTGCTCCCGTTGTCGAACAGAAAGAACAGCAGACTGCGCAGACCGCGCGCCGCCGCCGTTCGACTACGCCCCCGATGTGGCGTGTAATGACGCAGGCACGGCCCGTTTTCGATGTCCAACTGAAAAAGGATAACGAAATTAAATTGGCCTGCATCGACAAATTTATGAATGCGGCTTACTCGGATGCGAACAAATTTTGGAGCGACTTTATGGAGCAGGTAAATATCCTGCTTGACAGCCGCAGGTATTGCCGCGAGTGCGAAATCTTGGGTTTGAAGCCTGAATATGTAGCGGAACATATCGTGTTCCTCGGTAGTGCCACGATGAAAAAGGTGCTGAAAGACGGCGTATCCCGTACATTAGGGGCTGATGTGCAACTTTACGGGAAACGCTTCTCTCCCGAAGATGCGGACAGGTTTCTGTCGGAAGATATAAAACGGCTTCCCGAACACGCGACGGTCGCCTAATTTCAGCCTGCTGTCGTTGAAAAAAAGGACACTCCGTATATTCGTCGGAGTGCCCTTTTTCGTTCACAATAGATTCTGCATCGCCGCGTCGATTTGGCTATTCTCGAATGAATCGAGGTAGATTTGGGTGGTCGATAAATCGGAATGGCCGAGCGATTCGGAAATGATAGCAATATTCACTCCCGACCGTTTCAAAACCGTAGCGAACGTATGCCTTGCGACATAGGTCGTTAAGTTCGTTGCCAATCCCAACCGCTTGCTCCATTCTTTCAACTCTCGGTTTATATGAATCAGAACCTTATGCACCCTATTGTGAATCTGCTGTTCTGTGCGGTGTATATGGCGGTCGAGAATAGGAAAAATATAATCTTCCAGTATGACCTCCGAACGGGTGTATTTAGCAATGATTTCCTTTGCTTGCGGATGCAATCGACAAGTCATTGCCTTGCCTGTCTTATGACGGCGATAGAAAATCCGATCCTCTTCCATATCATTGTAACGTAATGTGGCAATATCCTTGAAATTGATTCCTGCCGAGAAGTAGGAAAACAAGAATATATCCCTTGCAAACTCGGTATAAGGCGATCTCGTTACGGGCGGTTTCGCTTGTATCAATCGTTGTATGTCCTCTTTATGGATTGCCCGTTTACGGGTTTGTGTCCAATACTTTCCTACCTTATAGAGCACAAAAGGATTCTCCTTGCAAAGAAAAATCTTGTCGGCGATAGCCTTGTTGTAAACGGCCTTCAGTACGCTGAATTTCGTGGCAATTGAATTGGGTTGGTTTCCCTCTCCACACAGGAATGTTTCGAAATCGACCAGCAGGTTGGGGGTAATATCCTCGAACTGTAATTTAGCGGGATGAAACTTAACGAGTGAGGTGCGGGTAGCCGTGTACTTGATTGCCGTGTTGATTCTCCCTGCCTGTTTCATGGCTGCAATTTGTCGTTCTAAATAGCTGTCTACCAGTTGCGGGGTGCATTTTGCGGTCAGGTCGAATAGGTTGGTAAAATCAATCTCCATATCCAATGCCTCCAATCGTTGGATTTTCTTTCTATAAATCGCTAATGTACTGTCGATTTTACTTTGCAGAATGACACGTTCGGGACAGTTTGCCGTTATCATTTCGGCGTCTTTGTCCCAATAATGCGGTTCTACCGAAATGCCGAGTGAAACGGTCTTGTGGGTGCGTTGGTGCGTAAAGCGGATCGCCAACGGGGATTTGCCGTTTTTGTAAACGATTTCATGGCGGCAGATTGTTTTGATTTTCATCTGTTTGCGTATTAAGCAAACAATGCGGGGCGTCTAAATTTTATGTGTAACATTATGTGTAACAACACACCGCAAACCACCTCTCCAGCCCCTTTTTCTACGCCGAACAGCACAAAAAAAGAGATTGCAAAATTTGCAATCTCTTGATTTTCAGAGCTGTTGACGAGGCTTGAACTCGTGACCTCTTCCTTACCAAGGAAGTGCTCTACCACTGAGCTACAACAGCAACTTTGCTCCTTGAAAGCGGTTGCAAAAGTACGTAAGAAAATCGAATCTGCCAAATATTCGGGTCGTTTTTTTTTGAAAAACTTTGTTTTCCCCCGATTCTACGCACTTTTCAAGGATGTGACCGATGGCGTTTGTGCCCCGATCCCGGTTTCCAATGGGGGTGACGGGGGCATAAAGCCGGTTCGGCGTCCCTCCAAAAACGCTATCTCCGCTCCGCCTCGTTGTCCTTTTCGTCCGTGTCGTCGCCCTCCCAGTCGAACCAGGGGAACTCCGTGCGGCCGTTCAGGGCGAACTGCGTGTAGGTGATCGGCAGCCCCCGCTCGAGGAACATGGTCTCGTAAGCGGTCTTTACCGAGAGCCGTTCGTCGGCGTAGCCCGTGCCGTAGATGTCGTCGACGGCGGCGATCCGCTTCAGCCCGTAGCGGTCGATGACGGCCTGCGTATAGTTGTAGAGGTGTTTCGAGTCGGTCTTCAGGTGGATCAGTCCGTCGGGTCCGAGCATGCGGGCGTAGTGCTCCAGGAAGAGCGGTCCCGTGAGCCGCTTTTTGGCCCGTCGAGTCTTGAGCTGGGGATCGGGGAAGGTGATCCAGATCTCGGCGATCTCGCCCGGGGCGAAGAATGATTCGATGAACTCGATGCGCGTGCGCAGAAATCCGGCATTGGCCATGCCCTGTTCCGTGACGGTCTTGGCTCCGCGCCACATGCGGGCGCCCTTGATGTCGATGCCGATGAAGTTCTTGTCGGGGTTGCGCTCGGCAAGCGCTACGGTGTATTCGCCTTTGCCGCATCCCAGTTCGAGGACGATCGGGCGGTCGTTGCGGAAGAAGTCGGCGTTCCACCGCCCCTTGAGCGGATGGTCGTTGCGGAATACGGTCTCGAACTCCGGCTGCACGAAGCAGGCGAAGGTGAGATTTTCAGCGAAGCGGCGCAGTTTGTCTTTTCCCATGATATGTATCTATTCTCTGCTTTTTACGATGTTGATTCCGACCGCCTCGATCCCTTCGATCCGTGCGGTCGGGGTCAGGGTGATGCGGTAGGTGCCCGGACGGTCCAGTACGACGCGGCGGCGGTAGGGGATCTCGTCCACGTTCCTGAGGGCGGCGGCCCGGTGGAGGTGGTGCATCGGAAATCCGACCGTTTCGGTGAACTGCATCGAATCGGGTGTCTCGATGAAGAGTTCCAGACGGATCGAGTCGGCGCGGAACGAGCGGTTCGAGCGAATCACCAGACTCAAGTCGCGCAGGGTCGTCGTGTCGCCGTTCTCCACCTCCACGACGGCCCCTTCGTGCCAGTCGTAGAGGTCGACGTCGCTCATGACGGCCTGCGTGGGGTGCAGGCAACCCGCCAGAAAGCTCCCGAGGATCAGGAGCCAGCCTGCCCGAAGCGTTCTCATGGCGCGGCTACTCCTTTTTCTCGGCGGGCTTGCCGCCCGATCCCTCCGGGCGACGGTTTTCGCTCCGCTGCTCGCCGTTGTTCGGCCGGCGGCTGCGATGGTTGTTCGACCGGTTGCGGTTGTCGCGCCGCGGGGCCTTCGATTCGCCGTTCTGAGTGTTCGGCTGTCCGTTCGGATTCGGAGCCTCGCCGCGCTCCCGGCGCGGATTGTTCCGGCCGCCCTGCGGACGGTTGTTCTCCGCAGGCTGCTGGGCCGGCTTGGCGTTCGGCTCTCCCTTCTTCGGAGCGACCGGCTGTTCGGCGGCCTCCTTCGTCTCGGGACGGTTGGGCTTGTTGTTCCGGTTCCCGCCCCGTTTGCTGCGCTTGTTGCGGCGCTTCGAGTCGAAACGGGTGATGCTGTCCTCCTCGGAGCGGTAGGTCGGCTCTTCGACCTCGATAACCGCATTCTCCCCCTGAAGCCGCTCGACCTTCTTTCCGGCCCGGTTCAGCGCCATGATCTCCTTCACGCGGTCGACCGGCAGCTCGACCAGATTCGAGAGCGCATCCTTGCTGCTGCTGAAGGTCATCGTGCCGGCGAGAATGTCGTTCTTGACGAAGAAGTAGTCCCCTTCGAGCGCCTGCAGCTCCTTGATGCGGGGGAATGCGCGGCGGGCGTCGCTGTACATGTCGTATTCGTACATCAGGCAGCACTTGAGCTTCGAGCACTGTCCGGCGAGCTTCTGGGGGTTGAGCGAGAGCTCCTGCACGCGGGCGGCGTTGGTCGTCACGCTGGTGAAGCTCGAGATCCACGACGCACAGCAGAGCTCGCGTCCGCAGGCGCCCAGACCGCCGATGCGGCCGGCCTCCTGCCGGGCTCCGATCTGCTTCATCTCGATGCGGATGTGGAAACGCTCGGCGAATACCTTGATGAGCTCGCGGAAATCGACCCGCTCGTCGGCGATGTAGTAGAAGATCGCCTTGATCTTGTCGCCCTGATACTCCACGTCGCCGATCTTCATGTTGAGCCCCATGTCGGCGGCGATCTGCCGGGCGGCGATCATGGTCTCGTGCTCCAGTGCGATGGCCTCCTGCCAGCGCTCGATGTCGTAGGGCTTGGCCTTGCGGTAGATCTTCTTGAACTCGCCGTTGTAGGGGTTGAACCCCACGCGCCGCATCTGCTTGGCTACCATGTCGCCCGTGAGCGATATGATGCCGATGTCGTGGCCGGGCGAAGCCTCGACGGCTACGACGTCGCCCCGCTTCAGATCGAGCCCGTTGACGTTCTGGTAGTAGGACCGGCGCGTATTCTTGAACCGCACCTCGAAGATGTCGGTGGGCAGGTTGTCGGGGTAGCCCTCGGTCCACTGCGTTTCGTGGAGTTTGAAGCATCCCTCTACGGGAATCACCTCCGTTTCGGATTCGGATTCGCAGAAGCGGCATCCGCGGCCCATGTCGGGCCGGTGACAGGTATCGTATCGTTTGGTAGAATCCATTTCGTAAAATTTTCGTAAAGGTACGAAAAATATTTTAATTTCCGACTGCGGCTTTCGAATCGGCGCTCCATTGCGAGCGGAGCTGCCGCACCCGCTTGCGAATGCGTCGGATCATCAGCAGGCCCGCCATCGAGAGACCGAACGTGAATCCCAGAATCAACCCCTCGGGACCCATGCCCAAGGTGAATCCGCAGAGATACCCCACGGGCAGGTTCAGACACCAGTAGGCCAGCAGGGCGATGGGCATGATGACCTTGACGTCCTGCACGCCGCGCAGGATGCCGACCGAGACGTTCTGAATGCCGTCCGAGAGCTGGAAGAGGGCGACGAAGACGAGCAGATCGGCCGTCAGGGCGATCACCTGCGCGTTCTCGGTGAAGAGCGTCGGGATGGAGTGCCGCAGCAGGATGAACATCGCTGCGGCGAAGAGGTTCCAGGCTATCGCCAGGTGATAGGAGGCCTTGGCGGCGAGCGTCAGCTCGGGCAGGCTGCGGGCGCCGAAGCAGTGCGACACGCGGATGGTGGTCGCCGCGCCGATCGACATCACGATCATGAAGGCGCAGTTTGCCAGCGTGGTGGTGATCTGGTTGGCCGATATCGCCTCGGTGCCCAACCATCCCATCATGACGCCGGTACCCACGAAGGCCGAACCTTCCAGAAACATCTGGGAGGAGATCGGGATTCCCATGCGGAGCAGGGTACGCATATCGTCGCGCACCCACCTCAAGGGGGTGAATCCTTTCAGGTAGATGCGGTAACGCTCGCGATGGAGCACGTAACCCGCCATCAGGAAGGGGAGCAGGGCCCGCGAGAGCAACGTAGCCAGACCGGCACCCTCGGCGCCCATCTCCCGGAACCCGCAATGGCCGTAGATGAACACCCAGTTCAGTCCCACGTTCAGCGTGTTGCAGAGAATCGTGGCGACCATCTCGACCTTCGTGTTCCCGACCCCTTCGAGGAACTGCTTGAAGGCGAAGAAGAGCATGGCGAAGGGCATGCCGTAGAGGACCATGCGGTAGTAGGGGATAGCCATGTCGACCACCTCGCGGGGCTGCCCCATGTGGTAGAGCAGCGGGGTGATGGCGTAGAGCAGGCCGGCTGTCAGCAGGCCGATGCAGAAATAGAGCACCAGACCGCTCTGCAACAGCTCGGACGAGCGTTTGCGGTCGCCCTGGGCGTAGAGTTCGCCGATCAGGGGCGTCAGCCCGAAGGTGATGCCTACGGCGGCGATGAAGAAGATGAAGAAGACGGAGCTGCCGAACGATACGGCAGCCAGCGGCAGCGGGTCGCTGCCGCCGTAGCGGCCGACCATCAGGTTGTCGGCGAACTGCACCAACACCTGCCCCAACTGGGTGAGAACTACCGGTAAGGCCAGCTTCAGATTGGCCTTGTACTGCTCTTTGTATGTCGAAAATCTGTACATAAGAGCGCAAAGGTACGACAAAAAAGTGAGATACGGAAAACATGCCGACAATAGCTTCCGGCCGGAATGTACAATCCACAATTCACAATTGTTCAGTGTCTGTCATGTCGAGCGAAGCCGCAGGCGCAGTCGGGACACCGGACATAACCGGGCGCACGCCATTCGGAAACAGCAAGACCTCGTTCGGGGCGGCAGAAAAAAGGCTGTCTGAAACCATTTCAGACAGCCCATAGCACGTGGAACGGCTCACCGGCGATCACAGCAACCGCTTTTTCGAAGCCGTCACGACGAAATCCTTCAGATAGAAGGGTTCGAAATAGGCCAGATCCTCGAACCGGCCGGCATCGAAGGCCTCCTGCGCCCGGCGGGCTAGTCCGCGGGCCGAGGGAGCCACCTCGATGAAACGGGCATCGGGCAGCGCCTCCCGGCATTTGCGGGCGCCGTTGCCGAAGATGACGAAAGGATGCTTCCCGTCGCGCCAAGCGGCGAAGCTGACGCCGCCGATCACCTCGGCCTTCACCTCCGAGAGGGGTGCACCCGTCGTATCGAAGACCCGAGCATAGACTTCCATGCGGCGGGCATCGACCATCGGGCAGAGCCTCGCGGACTCCCAGTCGTCGACATCGACGATCCCCGCCTCGTAATCCTCGCGCGCGACCTCGGCCAGCGCGTCCAGCGACCCCACGGCGATCAGCGGTTTGCGGATGCCGTAACAGAGCCCCTTGGCGAATGAGACGCCGATCCGCAGCCCCGTATAGGAGCCGGGGCCCTTACCGACCGCCACGGCATCCAACTCGTCGGGCGAGAGCCGGTTTTCGCGCAGCAGCTCGTCGACGAAAACACCCACCTTCCGGGCGTGGTCGCGCCCCTCGTCGCTCTCGCGCAGGGAGAGCAGCCGCCCGTCGCGGGCGATTCCCACGGAGCAGACGTCCGTGCCGGTTTCGATGCAAAGTATCAGTGCCATATCGGTTCTTTCCTTATTTGCGGTACGCCTTCATCGCCTTGTCCATCTCGCGGCGGGCGTCGTTCTCCTTCAGGTATTCGCGCTTGTCGTAGGACTTGCGGCCGCGCGCCAGACCGACGACCACCTTCACCAGCCCCCGTTCGTTGAGAAACAGTCTGAGACCGACCACGGTCAGCCCCCGGTCCTGCAACGAACGCTGCAGTCTGTCGATCTCCTTGCGGTTCAGCAGCAGCTTGCGGTCGCGCTTGGGCGCGTGGTTGTTGCACGAGCCCCAGGCATACTCGGCGATGTTGACGCCGCGAATCCACAGTTCGCCCCGATCGAAGTAGCAGTAGCAGTCGGTCAGCGACACCTTGCCCATGCGGATCGACTTGATCTCGGTACCGACCAGCACGATGCCGGCCACGTACTCTTCGAGAATCTCGTAGTCGAAGGTCGCCCGCTTGTTCCTTACGTTTATGTTTCTGTAATCGGCCATAGACGGGGCAAATATACGAATAAAATCGCGGAATGGTGCGTACGGGGAGCGAAAATACAGCGGCCGGCACGAACCCGGCGCGGCGAATGGAAAAAGCGGCACAGGATTTGTTCCGTTCAGGTGCAGGTAAGGCCGGGATAAGGTAACTAATTCTTTTATCTTTGATATGTTTTACACATCTTTCTGTTTATTTTCTGTTTGCACACCGTGTGCGTAGCGATACGCGCACAACCCGGCCCTACCTTTTTTAACGAAACACCCTCTCCGCGGTCCGCACCGCACCGGAGACCGAACCATATTCCGATACTCCCGCCCGGCAAATTGCAAGTAAACTTGCTTTTACCCTCGCTTATTGCTATCTTTGCACTCCATGATCGATCGCGAAACAGTAGACCGGGTATTCGCCGCGGCGAACATCGTCGAAATCATCGGCGACTACGTGACACTCAAGAAAAAGGGTGTCAACTACGTGGCGTGCTGCCCGTTCCACAACGAGAAGACCCCCTCGTTCGTCGTCTCGCCCTCTAAAGGAGTCTACAAGTGCTTCGGTTGCGGCGAGGGCGGCAACGCCGTCAACTTCGTGATGAAGCACGAGAGCATGACCTTTCCCGAGGCGCTGAAGGCCGTGGCCAAACGCTACGGAATCGAGATCAAGGAGCGGGAGCTCAGCGAGGAGGAGGTGCGCCGCAACGACGACCGGGAAAGCATGTTCGCCCTTAACGGCTGGGCGGCCGACTACTTCGCCGACTACCTCTACAATTCCGAGGAGGGGCGCAGCGTGGGGCTCACCTACTTCAGCCAGAAGCGCGGCTTCACCGAAGCCACGATCCGCAAATTCGGGCTCGGCTACTGCTCGGCGCAGGGGGCGGCCCTCTCGCGGACCGCACGCGAGGCGGGCTATCGGGAGGAGTATCTGGTCGATACGGGACTCTCGATCCGCAGCGACCGCGACGGCTCGCTCTTCGACCGCTTCCGCGACCGTGTGATCTTCCCCGTGCACAACATCTCGGGACGAGTGGTCGCCTTCGGCGGCCGCATTCTGGGCACGAACAAGAACGTGGGCAAGTACCTCAACTCGCCCGAGAGCATCATCTACAGCAAGAAAAACGAGCTCTACGGCCTCTTCTTCGCCAAGCGGGCCATCCAGCAGCAGGACGTAGCCATCATGGTGGAGGGTTACACGGACGTGATCTCCATGCACCAGGCCGGTGTGGAGAACGTGGTGGCCTCGTCCGGCACGTCGCTCACCACCGAGCAGATCCGCCTGCTGAAGCGCTTCACGAAGAACATCACGGTGATCTACGACGGCGATGCGGCGGGTATCCACGCATCGCTGCGCGGAATCGACATGATCCTGGCCGAGGGAATGAACGTGCGGGTGGTGGGGCTGCCGCCCGAGGACGACCCCGACTCCTTCGCCCGCAGCCATACGGCCGACCAGGTGCGCGGCTACGTGCTGGAAAACGAGGTCGACTTCATCACCTTCAAGGCACAGTTGCTGATGCGCGAGGCGCAGCACGATCCGATCCGCAAGGCGGCGCTGATCGGCGACATGGTGCAGTCCATCGTCCAGATCCCCGACGCCATCCACCGCTCGGTCTACGTCAAGGAGTGCGCCCGCATCATGGATGTGGACGAGAACGTCCTGATCGCCGAGGTGGCCCGCAAGCGCCACACGGCGGCGGGAGACCGGGAGACCGAGGAGTTCATGCGCCGCCAGGCCCGGCAGCAGCAGACCGAGCAGACCCCGACCGACACCACTCTGCCGGCCTACAAGCAGGGGGTAAAGGGGGGCAGCAGCACCGAAGCGCTCGAGGGCGAGCTGGTGAAATACCTGCTCAAATACGGTCACTGCGATTTCGAACTCAAGGAGGGGCGGACGATGGTGGCCTGCAACGTGGCGGAGGTGATCTTCGCCGATCTGGATGCCGACGGCATCCGGTTCCGGAATCCGATCTACAACGAAATTCTGAATACCTACCGCACCGAGTGGGAGCGGCTGGGGCGCGGCACGGAGGTGCCGGCGAACTACTTTACCAGCCACATCAATCCCGAGGTCAGCAAGACGGCCGTCGATCTGCTCTGGGCAGACGACAACTACGTCCCCAGCCAGCTCTGGAGCCGCAAGGAGATTCACGTCGAGAGCGAAACGGAGATGCTCTCGATCGGCGTGCCGCGGGCCGTGGCGCTCTACAAGTCGAAGGTGGTGGAGCGCTTCATCGAGGAGCAGAACGCCCGGCTGAAAGAGGACGACCTGTCGGAGGAGGAGGTGCTGGAGATCATGCAGAAACTCTCGAAACTCAACGCGATCCGCGTCTCGCTCTCCCGCAAGCTCGACCGGCTGATTCTGTAAGGAGCTCGGCCGTCACTCCCGCCCATACGAACGCAGCCGCCGAAACACTTCACGATCGGCGATGCACGATTTACAATTCATACCGTATCTGTCACCTTGAGCGGAGCGATAGCGAAGTCGAAAGGTCCCGAACTGACGGAACATTCACCGGTACGACCTGCACGGGCTCATGCCAATCCACCCTCGGGACCCCTCGACTGCGCCTTCGGCTGCGCTCGGGGTGACAATCACTTCTGTCACCTTGAGCGAAGCGTAGCGAAGTCGAAAGGTCTCGACATAGCGGAACATTCACCCTCACGAACCATCCCCGCAGTGCGCAGCCAGCGAAGGACGAAACAGGATTGCAGTCCTTCGCCCAGGGTGGCTGCGGACTGCCGGCGCAAAGCGCCGATTCGGCCGGCTGTCATGTCGAGCGGAGGGGCGGTCAGCCCCGAAGTCGAGACATCTCGACAGCGCGGAACATTCACCGGTACGATACGCATGGGCTCACGCCAATCCACCCTCGGGACCCCTCGACTTCGCTCGTGGTGACAGAATCGGGGCTGTCCGCTTTCCATCGGACAGCCCCGATTCGTTTTCAGCCGAACAAACTATTTCCGGACAATGCCCGTCATGCCGAACATCGGCACTCCATCTATCCAGATCATGCTATCAGCAGGTGAATCTTGAGGCAGGCAATCGACCCGTGTCTTCGTACCGTCGCCCCAATCGAAAATAACCGTCGTTACCTTATAATAAGGAATATAATCGTAAAGAAACCTGTATTTTTCGCTATTAAGCGCGGGAAACAGCCAGCTTAACGCAGATGGGACGAACTTCGAACCGGGTAAATTCTCAATATAATGTTTTTTCCCGTTTTCAATCGCGCAAACCCGGTCGTTCAACAGATTCCCCTCCGTCTCGGGATTCAGCAGATCAGCTCCCGTCCCGGCATCTTCCACCAGCAGACAAAATTGGGTACAAGGAGGTCTCTCTCCCATCTCTTCATCCTTGCCGCACCCTGCGACCAAGCTTATGAACGCCCATATATAAAGTATTCTGATAATCGTTTTCATAGTTTTCAACTCGTTTATTATTTCCGGACAATGCCCACCTTACCGGGAGAGGCTATGCCATCCACCCAAATCAGGCAATTGAGGTAATCATGAGGCAGAAAATCTACCTGCGTTTTCGTACCGTCGCCCCAGTCGAAAACAACGGTCGTTATTGCATCATACCCGAGCCCTCTGAAAACCAAGACACATCGTCCGGTATCATACGGGTAATCGCGGAGCCACTCCAAACGAGAACCGAAATAATTACCCGATCCGGGGATATTTCCGATATAATGTTTTTTCCCGTTTTCAATCGCACAAACCCGGTCGTTCAACAGATTCCCCTCCGTCTCGGGGTTCAGCAGATCAGCCCCCGTCTCGGCATCTTCCAGCTGAATATAAAACTCGGCCGGAGGCAAAATATCATGCGCCTCGTCTTCGCATCCGCTTGCAAGCCAAGCGATCGGCAATAATAAGAATATTTTGAAAAAAGCTTTCATAATTACCTCTTTTTTTATAAATATACAAACATTTTAAGCCCGGTATCAAAAAGAGCAGGATCGTCACCTATTATTTCTCCTTTATCATACCCTTGCCTGAGAGCCGTATCAAATGCCCAGGGATAATAATATCCGTCCCAAGCACCTTTCCATCCGAAATTACAATGTGTCAAAATATCCTGAATCGGTTCTGCCGATACCATTGCATTACCGACCCAGGTGCACTTTTTCGCTTCGTATCGATACCAACCGTCAAGAAGCCAGACATGACTTTCTTTATCAGAATTTTCCCCTCTCATTAAGAACCGGACGGCCGTCAAACACCATCCGTTCGACAGTTTCTATATCTTAATCATGAAAAGCGCCGTCCGGAAGGCTCCGGGTCAGATCATCGGGAGTAAGGACCGTTTCATCCAATACGGCCAGCACGGAGGAGCGGATCTGCCGGACGGAGGCAGCACGTGTCGACTCGCTGCCCTCCAGATTTTCGAGCATGGCGGCCAGCGTTTCCAAAGCATCGTCCTGCGAACGAACCCACGAAGAGGAGGGCTCGGGAGCGTTCGGCGAAAAGAGGAGATCCGGCTCCTCCGAACTGCGGGAACAGGCTGCCGCCAACAGCAACAGCCCCCAGAATAGGATTTTTTTCATAAGCGAACAGAGTTAAAGGTGAATGCGGAGGCAATATAATAAATAATTCGTTAAAATACAAACAGTTACTCCTGTTTTTCCGATACGCGTTCGAAAAAGGCGGAATCGGGGAGAGAAGAGACCGGAAATCGCTCGGCCGCTTCCGGCGCCGGAATTTCGGGTTGCGGCGCGGGATTTGGATTTTATTCGTTATCTTTGCGACTATGGATTTCAAGTTAGTTTCCGATTACAAGCCGACGGGCGACCAGCCGCAGGCCATCGAGCAGTTAGTGGATGCCATCCGCTCCCACTCGCGGCACAACACGCTGGAGGGAATCACCGGTTCCGGAAAGACCTTCACGGTAGCCAACGTCATCGCGCAGCTCAACCGGCCCACGCTGGTGCTGAGCCACAACAAGACGCTGGCGGCCCAGCTCTACGGCGAATTCCGAAACTTCTTTCCCGAGAACGCGGTGGAGTACTTCGTCTCCTACTACGACTACTACCAGCCCGAGGCCTATCTGCCCACCACGGACACCTACATCGAAAAGGACCTGTCGATCAACGCCGAGATCGAGAAGATGCGGCTGAGCACCACGGCCACGTTGCTCTCGGGCCGCCGGGACGTGATCGTGGTTTCGAGCGTGTCGTGTCTCTACGGCTGCGGCAACCCCGAGGATTTCCACGCCACGGCGGTGCACGTCGAGGTGGGTCAGGTCCTGAACCGCAAGCAGTTTCTCTACAAGCTGGTCGAAGCGCTCTACACCCGCACGGAGCGGGAGCTCACTCCGGCGACCTTTCGCGTGAACGGCGACACGATCGACATCATGGCCGCCTTCGGCGAGTTCGGCAGCCAGTGTTTCCGGGTGATGTTCTTCGACGACGAGATCGAGGCCATTCAGACCATCGACCCGGTATCGGGTCAGCGGCTTCAGTCGCTGGACCGGCTGACGCTCTATCCCACCACCCTCTTCGTTACGACCAAGGAGCGCATACACAGCGCCATCCAGCAGATCTACCTCGACCTGGGCAATCAGCTGGCGAAATTCGAGAAGGAGGGACGCTCGCTCGAGGCGACCCGCCTGAAGCAGCGCGTGGAGTACGACGTGGAGATGATCAAGGAGCTGGGCTACTGCCCGGGAATCGAGAACTACTCCCGCTACTTCGACGGCCGGGCCGAGGGGACCCGACCCTTCTGCCTGCTGGACTACTTCCCGGAGGATTACATGCTGGTGATCGACGAGAGCCACGTCACCGTCCCGCAGATACGGGCCATGTACGGCGGCGACCGCGCCCGCAAGGACAATCTGGTGGAGTACGGATTCCGCCTCCCCGCCGCGCGCGACAACCGGCCGCTGAAATTCGGCGAGTTCGAGAATCTGGCCGGTCCCGCCATCTACGTGAGCGCCACCCCGGCCGAGTACGAGCTTACTAAGAGCGAAGGGGTCGTGGTCGAACAGCTGATCCGCCCCACGGGTCTGATCGACCCGCCGATGGAGGTGCGGCCCACGCTGGGGCAGATCGACGACCTGATCGAGGAGATCGAACGGTGCGCCCGGGCCGAGGACAAGATTCTGGTAACCACCATCACCAAGCGCATGGCCGAGGAGCTTTCGAAATATTTCGACCGCATCGGCATCCGGAACCGCTACATCCACTCCGACGTAGACACGCTGGAGCGCATTCAGATTCTGGAGGACCTGCGGGCCGGAATGTTCGACGTCCTGATCGGCGTGAACCTGCTGCGCGAGGGGCTCGACCTCCCCGAGGTGGCCCTCGTAGCCATTCTGGACGCCGACAAGGAGGGATTCCTGCGCAACGTGCGGTCGCTCACCCAGATCGCCGGACGTGCGGCCCGCCACCCCGAGGGCCGCGTGATTCTCTATGCCGACCAGATCACCGACTCCATGCGGGCGACCATCGAACAGAGCAACCGCCGCCGCGACATCCAGCTGCACTACAACGTCGAACACCGGCTGATGCCGCGCCGCGCCCAGAAGAGCGGATCGGGGCAGAACCAGCTGCTGGTCGGCAAGGCCGGGGAGCAGGGCGAGGGCGAGGTGCGCTACCCGACGCTCGAGCCGCAGCGGACGGCGATGGCCGCCGACGTCCGGGGCGAGTACGTCGCCGCGGCACCCACGGAGGAGCTCGAACGCCGGATCGACGAGACCCGCCGCCAGATGGAGGAGGCGGCCAAAGCGCTCGACTTCATCCTCGCCGCCAAGCTCCGCGACAAGATGTATGAACTCATGAAACAGAAAGGCCTCCGGTAAGGGAGGCTTTTCCTTCAGGGCGGGGCCTATTTGAACAGCTCCGCCAGTTCGGCCAGCGATATCGGGCGGATGGCGCAGGAGCCGATCCGCTCGGGAAAGATCATGTGAAGCGTGCCGCCGTCCGCCTTCTTGTCCCTCTCCACAGCCTTGAGCAGCTTGCGCGGCTCGACCGGAGATTGGGTCTGAAACCCCAGCCCGGAGAGCGCCCGCTCGATCCGCCCGCACGCCTCCTCCTCCAGCAGTCCCAGTTTCACGGCCCCGCGGGCCGCGAGCACCGTGCCTGCGGCGACCGCCTCGCCGTGATTCATCTTCGACGAGCACTTCTCGATGGCATGTCCGAACGTATGGCCCAGGTTGAGCTTCCGCCGCTCGCCGCCCTCCCTCTCGTCGCGCTCCACGATGTCGGCCTTCACGCGGATCGCCGCCGTGACGATCTCCTCCAGCAGCGCGCGGTTCCGCCGCAGCTCCTCGACCGAACTGCGCTCCAGCCGCCCGAAGAGCGCGGTATCGGCGATGATGCCCGCCTTGAGCGCCTCGGCCAGCCCCGTGCGGAACTCCCTGAGGGGGAGCGTGGAGAGCAGGGTCGTGTCACAGACCACGAATTCGGGCTGGCTGAAGGTTCCGACCATGTTCTTGTAGCCGTCGACATTGACGCCGTTCTTGCCGCCCACCGAGGCGTCGACCTGCCCCAGCAGCGTCGTGGAGACGAAGCCGAAGCGGAGCCCGCGCATGTAGGTCGAGGCGACGAAACCCGTCACGTCGGTCACGATGCCGCCCCCGATGCCCAGCACGAAGGTCGAGCGGTCCACCCCCAGCTCGATGAAGCGGCGGTAGAGCGTCTCGGCGGTCTGCAAGGTCTTTACGGTCTCGCCCGTACCGATCAGCAGGTGTTCGTAGCGGGCCAGCAGACCGTGGTGCCGGCGGTCGATATTGGCGTCGGATATCACCACGACCCGCCCCCCGGGAGGCAGCAGCCGGGGCAGCAGTCCGGCAGCCTCGCCCACGTAAATCCGGCTCCGTCCTCCGACGGTGAATTGCGGTTCGATACTCTGTTCCATACGTGTGTCCGGTGATAAAAGTTGGGCAAAAATAGTACATTTTTTAGGATAAAGTATTACCTTTGCACACAAAATTCATGACTATGCAAAAACTACGCAATATCGCTATTATTGCACACGTAGACCACGGAAAGACCACCCTTGTCGATAAGATGATACTCCAGAGCCACGTGCTGCGCGACAACTCGAAGCAAGCCGAAGGCGAACTGATTCTGGACAACAACGACCTGGAGCGCGAACGCGGAATCACCATCCTGTCGAAGAACGTATCGGTGATCTACAAGGACTGCAAGATCAACATCATCGACACCCCGGGACACGCCGATTTCGGCGGCGAGGTGGAGCGCGTTCTGAACATGTGCGACGGCGTATTGCTGCTGGTGGATGCCTTCGAGGGTACGATGCCCCAGACCCGGTTCGTCCTTCAGAAGGCGCTGGCGCTGGGCAAGAAGCCCATCGTGGTCGTCAACAAGGTCGACAAGCCCAACTGCCGCCCGGAGGTGGTGAACGAGCAGGTGTTCGACCTGATGTTCTCGCTCGACGCCACGGAGGAGCAGCTCGACTACAAGACCATCTACGGCTCGGCTAAGCAGGGCTGGATGTCCCACGTGTGGAACGAACCGACCGACTCGCTCACCCCGCTGCTGGAGGCTATCGTGGACGAGATTCCCGAGCCCGCCCTCGTGGAGGGCACGCCCCAGATGCTCATCACCTCGCTCGAATACTCGGCCTACACGGGCCGCATCGCCGTGGGCAAGGTGACGCGCGGCTCGCTGAAGGCCGGCCAGAACGTCACGCTCGCCAAGCGCGACGGCACGACCCTGCAAAAGACCCGCATCAAAGAGCTGATGATTTTCGAGGGTTTGGGCAAGAAGAAGGTGGACGAGGTTCCTTGCGGCGAGATCTGCGCCATCACGGGCATCGAGGGGTTCGAGATCGGCGACACGATCTGCGACTTCGAGAACCCGGAGCCGCTGCCCCCCATCGCCATTGACGAACCCACGATGTCGATGCTCTTCACCATCAACAACTCGCCCTTCTTCGGCAAGGACGGCAAATACGTCACCTCGCGCCACATCAAGGAGCGTCTGGACAAGGAGCTGGAGAAGAACCTGGCCCTGCGCGTCGAGCCCGGCCAGTCGGCCGACAGCTTCATCGTCTACGGCCGCGGCGTGCTGCACCTCTCGGTGCTGATCGAGACCATGCGCCGCGAGGGTTACGAGCTTCAGGTGGGACAGCCCAAGGTGATCGTCAAGGAGGTGAACGGCAAGAAGTGCGAACCCATCGAGGAGATGACGGTTGACTGCCCCGAGGAGTGCTCGGGCACGGTGATCGAGCTGGCTACCAAGCGCAAGGGTACGCTGACGAATATGGTTTCGTCCGGCGACCGCACCCGGCTGGAGTTCGACATCCCCTCGCGCGGCATCATCGGCCTGCGCTCGAACATGCTCACCGCCACGGCGGGCGAGGCCATCATGACCCACCGCCTGAAGGGCTTCGAACCTTGGGTAGGCGAGATCGAGATGCGCACGAACGGCTCCATCATCGCCAGCGAGACCGGTACGGCCTACGCCTACTCGATCGATAAGCTGCAGGACCGCGGACGCTTCTTCATCGCTCCGATGGAGTCGGTCTACGAGGGTCAGGTGATCGGCGAACACTCCCGCTCGAACGACATCACGGTGAACGTCACGAAGGCGAAGCAGCTCACGAACATGCGCGCCTCCGGATCGGACGACAAGGCCGTCATCGTACCGCCCCGCATCTTCTCGCTCGAGGAGGCGCTGGAGTACATCAAGGAGGACGAGTACGTCGAGGTCACGCCCCACGCCATGCGCCTGCGCAAGATTCTGCTGCACGAGGTGGACCGCAAGCGGGCCTCGAAATAGGAATCTCTCCGAACCGGACAACCGGAATTGTCCTGCGCGGACAGCCCCGGTTTTCAAACAGCGAAGCCCCGCCGACTTGTTGTCGGCAGGGCCTGCTGTGAAAAGAAGCCGGACGACATGAACGGATCGAATGAGCTGTGCTGTACTACCAGAAAAAGAAATGCTGTGCAATCCGTTCAGAGGCCTTCCGTCATGGAAACGCGCGGTCAAAACGGCATGCCCTGAACGGGCATGCCTCCCCAAATGTGTGATAAAAGGGGGAACGTCCAGCCGATGCCAAGCACTCAATCCTTGCGCACAGTTCCTCTTCGGCGGACGTTCCGATATATAGGGTGGATGAATTTTCGAAAACGGCATGCCCGCCAGGGATGGCTGATAAGATGAGGGCATGCCGGCCATTCGTGTGAAGGATGGCTCTCAAAGGGTGGAACGCACCGCCGTCGAGGCTACTAAATGTAGAGTGATATGTTACGAAGCCATCGACGGCGGGCGTTCCTCTTTCTAATCTTGGTATTATGCTGCACCGGGACCGGTCATTTATGTTCGTTTCGGCGTTATGCGCATTGCGTGTATGGTTCGTAAGGGTGAATGTTCCGTCAAGTCGAGATGTTTCGGCTTCGCTATCGCTCCGCTCAACATGACAGCAAAGGCTGTCACCCCGAGCGCAGCCGAGGGGTCTCGAGGGTGGATTGGCGTAAATCCGTACGAATCGCACCGGCGCATGTTCGGCGAACTCGAGACCTTTCGACTCCGCTATCGCTCCGCTCAAGGTGACAGAAGTGATTGTCATTCCGAGCGCAGCCGCAGGCGCAGTCGAGGAATCCCGACGGTCGAAATCCTTGCAAGCTGTACAAGTCGTATAAAATATGTCTTCTCGGTGCCGGCGCATAACGGTTGGAGTGTTTGATTGATGATTGCGCCTATTAAAAAAGAAGAGGCGCAGAAGCAGCCCCAACAGTCGGCCTCGCAAGCCTTGGATTGGTAGCTGCCCTACGCCCCAGTCTGCCGCCTGCACCGGAATGCAGGGGCAAAGCAAGGGTTTCAGACAAATTTTACACCAATCCAAAACCTATTATTTACATAATAGTTGCGAGTTTACTGTTGGTATAAAGGTTTGTCCTAACCTTTATATATGTCGGTTCTACGGAACCGTTTTCGACTGCAAAGGTAACATAACTTTTTTCGTTTTTCAAGTTATGCGACCCGCCGAGCTAAAAAAGCGAGCAATGGGCCCCTTATATTAGACAAGGCTCTTGGAGGAGGCCTTAAGTGATATAAGTGAAAATGCCCACGCCCGCAGGTAGTAGGAATATTAAACCACATCCGGGGCGTGGGATACACGACCCGCCGGGCTGCTTTTCACTTCGTCACTTATAAAATCCTCCAAGATTTTCCGAACGAAGGCGCCCGCCTATCGGCGGATCGCGATTCAAAAATAGTACAAATTTTTCTGATTGCAATAATAAAATGACTTTTTTTGCAAAAAAAGTTGTCATTTCGGTTTTTCCGAGGGTTTCAGCTGGTCGAATCGGCGCTTTGCGCCGGCAGTCCGCAGCCATCCCGGGCGAAGGACTGCACTCAAACGTTCGTCCTTCGCTGGCTGCGCACTGCGGTATGTATTGCAAAGGTGAATGCTCCGACGAGTCGAGATGTTTCGACTTCGCACCTAAAGGTGCTCCGCTCAACATGACAGCAAAGGCTGTCACCCCGAGTGAAGTCGAGGGGTCTCGACGGTGAAATGGCGAGAGCCGTTGTGATCCGCAATGGTGAATGTTCCGCATTGTCGAGATGTCTCGACTTCGGGCCTGCGGCCCTTCGCTCGACATGACAGCAGGGGGGGTGAATTGTGCATCGTGAATTGTGCCTTGTTCCGCTCTCCTTCACGAACGCAAAGCGGTTTATCGGATGCAGTAGGTTTTCAGTTCGCGGTTGAGTTCCTGCTCGCGGCCGCCGACGCAGCGGTTCAGCAGCGCGTGGAAGCGGGCCGAGTGGTCGTGGTGGACCGTGTGGCAGAGCTCGTGCAGGAGCACGAAATCGCGCAGGTGGGCGGGCAAGGTCATCAGAAAGAGCGATAGCGAGAGGTTGTTGCGGCTCGTGCAGCAGCCCCATTTCGTGCGGGCCACGCGGATGGTGATGCGGCCGTAGCGGAACCCGAACAGCTCGGCCAGCTCGGCGACCCGGGGCGGCAATACCACATTAGCGTGCCGGCGCAGCTCCTCGATCTCTTCGGGGGTGCGGGCGGGCGGTGCGGCGGCGATCCGTTCCGCGAGCCGTGCCCGGACGGTTTCGACCCAGTCGATGCGGCTCTCCAGAAAGGCGAGGGCATGTCGCGGCGGAACACCGGCCGGAAAGGAGAGCCGCACGGCGCCCGAAGGTTTTACGGAGAGGGAGATTCGCCGTGCCCGCGCGGTTCGCGAGAGGGTGATTTCACCCAGCCGGGGATGTTGCAGGCGGCTCTCCATCTATCGCGACAGCACGTTTTCGACATGAAGCGCCGAAATCCGGCGTTCCCGGGGATCGATGTAAAGGGTCTTGAACACGATGCCGAGCGTATCGTTCTCGTAGAAGAGAAACTGCTCCTTCGCCTTCCGGAAATCCTCTGCGGAGGGATTGTCCTCCCACTTCAGTCCGGCGCGCTCCATCTGGGCGGCGAGCAGCGCGTTCCGGTCGATCTCGGCGCGCCGTTTGCCGAAGCGCAGCACGACGGTGTCGCTCCGGTCGTCGCGGTCCGCATTCGGATAGAGGGTGCGGTATCCGGCGGACGGAATCCGGGTGTCGGCGTCGGCGGCGAGCAGGATGTCGGCGTCGACCGCCTCTTCGACCGCCACCGGGTCGTATGTCAGCCAGTCGTAGCGGACGCGGTCGGAGTAGGAGCGGGGAAAGATTTCGTAATACGTGTCGAGATTCCGGATTCCGAAGCGGGCCAGAGCCAGGGTGTCCCGGTCGGCGAGGTACTCCAGTGCCTCGCCCAACTGGTGGTAGTCGCCGATATGGATCGAGTCGGCTTCGGCCCGGGTCGTGAGGTCGATCCGGCCGTCGGGGAGCAGCATGCCCCGTTCGCGGGCGATGCGCTCGGCGCGACGGCTCTGCGAGCGGATGCCGATCCGGTCGGCCGTCAGCGGCGGCAGAAAGGCCACGACGAGGAAGAGTACGAATGCCGCGAGCGCTGCGCCGCGGTAGCGTCCCGTACGGGGACGGGCGAAAAGGAGGGCCGAGACGGTGCAGATCAACCCGCAGACCAGCAGGTAGACGCGCCACTCCGTCAGACCGTATTCTCCGATCCGGTGCATTGCCCCGAGCCAGAAGAGAACCAGCGGGACGGCGGAGAGCAGGCTGTACCGGCGGAAAAAGCCGTCGTAGCGGCGCTCGCGCAGCAGCTCCTGCAGGGCCATGATGACGGTCAGCGCCGTCATGTAACCGAAGACCATGTAGGCCACGCCCCCTTTCGGGAGCTCCCGTACGAAGAGAATCCGGGCGGCGTAGAGGTAGAGGATGACGGTGTAGATCAGCAGGGCGGGGGTGAGCAGGTAGTTCAGCAGGCCCGCGCCCAGCCGGTCGATCTCCGGCCGGGTGCGGTCGAAGTGGTCCAGCAGGGTCAGGAAAAGCGTCGGGGCCAGCAGTGAGAAACTGAAGATGCAGTTGTACGCCCAGATATCCGAGAGGGCGTGGTCCCAGATGTCGAAAATGTAGCTGACCGAGGTGAAGATCGCCTCGACGGTCAGAAAGAAGATGCCGGCGAAAAGGGGTGCGAGGATCCATGCCGTCAGCAGTCCGGACGCCTGCTCCACGAACCGGCGGTTGTCGGTCGCGCGGCGGCAGAGCAGCAGGGCCAGCGGTACCAGAATGGTGTCGGCGATGACGTGCTGCGAGGTCGAGAAGAGCTCCGATCCGACCCACACGGCCGGCACGAGCACGAGCCAGGCGAACGGGTAGAGCCTCCGCCGCGAGCCTCCGCGGGTCAGCGTGTTGACGATATAGGTCGTCGCGAACGCGATAGGCAGCCCCCAGAGCAGCCGTTCGGCCCAGGTGTGCGACAGCACGTCGAGTTTTTCGAGTAGGAAGCAGACGAAGGCGTAGAGGGACAGTGCCAGCTCGACGGGATAACGTCTGACGGTCTGGCGCAGCGTCGGCCAGGCCTCCGAGAATATCTTTCTGATCTTGCTCACGGTGCGGATGTCTTTAATCCCCGATCCGCTGGCGGACCGCCTCGAAGAGCATCACGGCCGCTGCGGCCGATACGTTCAGCGACTCGATGTGGCCGATCAGCGGAATCGCCAGCTGCTCGTCGCAGAGTTTCAGGACCTCTTTCGAGATGCCCGTATCCTCGGCTCCCATGACGATCACCGTCGGCTTGCGGAAATCGGCGTCGTAGAGCAGTTTGCGGCTCTTCTCGGTGGCGGCCACGACCTGGAAACCTTCGCTCTGAAGCTGCTTGAGGGTGTTGCGGACCGAACCCACGCGGCAGACCGGAATGGCGGTCAGCGCACCGGCCGACGAGCGGATCGCCTCGGCATTCACCGGAGCCGAGTTCTTGAGCGGCGTAATCAGACCGTGCGCCCCGGCGCACTCCGCCGAGCGGGCGATGGCGCCGAAGTTGCGGACGTCCGTCACGCCGTCGAAGAGCACGATCAGCGGCGTCTCGTCCTCGGGCACGCGCTCCAGAATATCGGTCAGGGAGACGTATGCGATGGCGGCCATCTGCGCCACCGCGCCCTGGTGGTTGCCCCGCGTCAGGCGGTTCAGCTTCTCCACGGGCACCTCCTGCCAGCGCAGCCGGTGGCGCGTGCAGAGATCCTTCAGCTCCTGCATCAGCTGTCCCTCGGCACCCTTGCGGATGTAGAGCTTCTCGATCTGCTTGCCCGATTCGATCGCTTCGACGACCGGACGTATTCCGAATACCAGATTGTTTTCCATAGTGGTTTGGGTGTTGTTTCCGTTAGTTTTCCGCTACGATCTCCAGTTCGTAGGAGGCCTTCTCCCACTCGTGCATCAGGTGGTCGTAGCGCGTTTTCAATTCGTTGTAGCTCTTGTAGTCCGCCTCGTCGTAGTCGGTCGCCGCGGCGAATTTCGCATCCCGGGCGGCGATCTCCCGCTCCACTCCGGCGAGCTCCGTCTCGATCTGCTCCACGTTCCTCTTCAACTTGCGGATCAGCTTCTCCTGCTCCTTCTTCTGCTCGTAGGAGAGCTTGCCCGAGGAGCTCTCCTTCTGCTGCGGGGCCGCGGCGGCGTTGGGCGCCGCCTTGCGCTCCACCTCCTTCAACGACTCCAGTTTGCGCTTCTCGAGGAAGTAGTAGATGCCGCCCAGGTACTCCTGCACGCCGCCGTCGCGGAACTCGTAGACCTTCTGCACCATGCCGTCCAGAAATTCGCGGTCGTGCGACACGACGATCACCGTGCCGTCGTACTTCATGATAGCGCTTTTCAGGATATCCTTCGACCGCATGTCCATGTGGTTGGTGGGCTCGTCGAGCACCAGCAGGTTGTGGGGCTCGAGCATCAGCGAGGCCAGCGCCAGCCGCGACCGCTCGCCGCCCGAGAGCACCTTCACCTTCTTGTCGATGTCCTCGCCCCGGAACAGAAAGGCGCCCAGAATGTCCCGCAGCCGGGTGCGGATGTCGCCTACGGCCACCTTGTCCAGCGTGTCGTAGACGGTCAGTTCGCCGTTCATCAGGTCCTCCTGGTTCTGGGCGTAGTAGCCGATGTTGACGTTGGCGCCCAGCCGGATCGAACCCTCGGTCGGCACGAGCTGTCCGACGAGCATGCGCGCCAGCGTGGTCTTGCCTTCGCCGTTGCGGCCCACCAGCGCGATCTTGTCGCCGCGGCCGATCACGAAGTCGGCCCCGCCGAAGACATGCTTGCGGCCGAACGACATCCCGGCTTCGCGGATCTCGGCGACGATCTGACCCGAACGGGGCGCCGGCGGGAACTTGATGTTGAGCGTGGCGAGGTCCTCCTCGTCCACCTCGATGCGGTCGATCTTCTCCAGTTGCTTGATGCGCGACTGCACCTGGTTCGACTTCGTGGGCTTGTAGCGGAACTTCTCGATGAACTCCTCGGTCTTCTCGATCATCCGCT
>ERZ777306.1965-NODE-1965-length-28718-cov-6.313401_pt1 | contig 28718 bp, 24 predicted proteins | sample MGYA00374966_ERZ777306 | MGnify/ENA primary metagenome ERZ777306 (study PRJEB29329, sample SAMN06343882) | mouse gut metagenome | isolation source: Mouse cecum | place: Austria: Vienna | collected 2014-11-15 ... | reverse complement strand
TGATGGCCTGGTCGTACTTGAACTTCCCGTAGTCCATGATGCGGCATACGGGCGGCGTTGCGTTGGGGGCGATTTCCACCAGATCGTAACCGGCCTCCTCCGCGATGCGCTTGGCCTGGGCGGTGGAGAACACTCCCATCTGGTTGCCCTCGAAGTCGATCAGACGGCATTCGCGAACCGTGATCTCGTCGTTGAGCCTGGGCTCTTGAGCGGCTATTGCGCTCACCTCCTTCTTGCGCCGTGGCCGGCGCACTAAAAACCCGTTGCGCCACAACAGCACAACGGGTTTGCACAGTTTAAACCTTATGCAAAGAACCCATCAGCTGCCGAACAGGCGCCGAAACAGGTGGAAGCTTTCGCCTCACTTGAATAACAGCCTTTGCATAATAGGGCAACCAGACGCCCCGCGCAAGGGGATTCGGCAAATTTACTCAGTTGCCTCGCCCTCGGCCGGCGGCTCTTCGGCGGTAACCGGCGCTTGGGCCGCCGGAGAATCCAGGTACACGTACACCGTACGCACCGTATCGGCCAAATTGCCGGTGGCGTTGGCGGTGTTGTAGTCATAGGAAAGGATGGCCGACCATACGCAGTCCTGATCCCCCACCGTAACGCTGCCGCCGAAGGAGCAGTACTCGCGGGTGAGGGTGGCGCCGTCGGGGCCGTAGGTGGAATACACCGAGCTGTCCTCTGGCAGCACCGCCGCGCCGTCCTCCACGTTGGCCCCCGCTTCTTGCAGGGTGCGCTCCACCAGGTGCTCCGACTGCACCGCGTCGGCGAAACTCAGCGAGCCGTAGCCCAGAGAAGAGGTGGAAGCGGAATAGCCCGCCTGCACCACGGCGCCGTTGCTGTCCAGGCCCAGGTAAACCGTGGGCACGCCGATGCGGGCGTCGGCCGGTTCGTCATTCAAGGACAGGCGCACCTCTTTCACGATGGCGCTACCCTCTTGGCTCACTTCCCGCTCCATGGCCACCGTGGCACCGCGGCCCACCAGCTGGGCGGCCTCTTCGGAGGTTTTACCCAGAAGCGAGGCCAGGTCGGGCACGGTGGTGGTTTTCTCAGCCGCAGAGGCGTCGGTGGCGGTAGAGCTGTCGATGGCGGTGACGTCCTGATTGTCCTGGGACACCTGGGCCTTCTCCACCGCGCTGTCGCCCACGGCGCTCACCAGCTGCGTGACGAAGTACACGCCGGCGCCCGCCAGCAAGATGAGCAGGATCACCACCGCCGTGAGGATGCGGCGGGTGCGCCGCGACTTCTTCATGTAGGCCGGAATGGCGTCGCGCTGCTGCTGCTTGAGGGCCTTTTTCTGGGTCCGCGTCAGCTTCTCAGGGTCAGCCGACAACTCGCGCCCTTCGTCGGTGGCGGTGAGAGTGGCCAAGGTTACCGGCGGAAAATCGCCGGTGTTCTCCCGGGCCTCTTCCGCCTCGTCCCCGTCATCGTCAAAATCCACCGGGACAGCGGCGTGGCGGGCATGGCGGCCACGGGGCCGCGGCTCCTCCTCGCCCCCGTCGGCGGCGGCGAAGGCTTCGGTGAGGCCCATCGGGCTGCCCTCTTCCTCGTCGCCCCCGTGCTGACGGGCATCCACCGGCGCGAACGCCTGGGTAAGCCCCATGGGGCTGCCCTCTTCCTCGGCGGCGTGGCCGTGATGGCGCGCACCGGCCGCGGCGCTGTCCGCCACGGGCGCGAACGCCTCGGTAAGGCCCATGGGGGCCTCTCGCTCTTCGCGTGTGTTCTTGTTTTCCCCAGAAGGATTGCCGGAAACCATTGCATTCCCCTTTTTCATTGCACGGCCGCCTTGGCGCGACGGCCGCCCCTTTGCATTTAACCGTTGAAAGCCACTTGCCAAACCGCGATGGCCATCACCAGCAAAACGGCCAGAACGATGACCACCTTTTGCGTAGCCCCCATCTTGGAGCCCTGGATGTCCTCCAGGGTGGTTTCGTGGTACGCGGCCTTGGCAGGGCGCGCCGCAGCTTCCGCACCCGGCCGCACGTCCTCTTCGGGCGAATCCGCCGCAATGCCGTCGTCGGCAACGGGTTGCCCCGCCGCCACCTCCTCGGCAACCGGCTGCGCGTCCGCTTCGACAGCCGCCGGGGCTCCGGCGTGGATCACCACGTCATCGTCGCCGGCGTTGACCAAAATATGCGAGAACTTGTTGTCAGAAGCCATGGGGCCGCCTTTCTCCATTAACGGCCAAATTATACGGAAATCCCTTTTTCGGCTCCATTTTTTTCGGGAAATCCCCATGCAACGGGGGCTTTCAGGGCCGCCAACGCGCCTCTTGCGCCCCATTCGCCCGCCCGAAGGCGACGGCGGATGGGGCCGCTTGGGGCTTAACGGGCCTCCACCACGTACATGACGTTGGTGGGCGACACTCCTGGCTGTCCGAAGGCATTGTCCTCCCGCGGTGAGTTTTCCGGATCGCCGGCCGTAATCACCGCCAGCTCCCCCGCCGCAAGGCCGCCCGCTTCTTGCACCGCCTCTTCGGCGCGGGTGATCACGTGGTGCAAATCGCCCTCCACGTCGCTGGTGAGCGGCACCACGCCCCAGCTGAGCTGCAGCTGACGGCGCACGTTCGAGAACGGTGTTACCGCGTAGATGGGCATCTTCGGGCGCAAGTTGGAGATGAGCCGCGCCGTGCGACCGCTCATGGTGGGGGCCACGATGCAGGCGGCGTGCAGCTTTTCCGCCGTTTCCACCGCCGCGATGCCCACCGCCAACGACGGCCGCGCGTGGGTGCGGCGCCGATCGGGGAAGCGCTCGTCGAACAGGAACGGCTCGGCGTCGCGGGCGATGGCCACCATGGTCTTCACCGCTTCCACCGGATGGGCCCCGGAGGCGGTTTCCCCGGAGAGCATGATGCAGTCGGTGCCGTCGTAGATGGCGTTGGCCACGTCCGCCACCTCGGCGCGGGTGGGCCGCGGGTTGCGAATCATGGAATCCAGCATCTGGGTGGCGGTGATCACCGGCTTCGATTCCCGGTTGCACTTACGGATGATGGTCTTCTGAATATGGGGCACCCGCTGGGCCGGCACCTCCACGCCAAGATCGCCGCGAGCCACCATAACGCCGTCGGTGGCGCAGATGATTTCGTCGATGTTGGCCACCGCCTCGGCGCTTTCTACCTTCGACACGATGCGGATGTCGCCGCCGCCATGGTCCGCCAGAAAATCGCGCACCTGGCGCACCCCTTCCCCGTCGCGGATGAAGGAGGCGGCCACGTAGTCCACTCCCTGCTGGATGCCGAACAGCAAATCGCGCTCGTCTTGCTCGGTGACCGCCGGCAGGGGCACGTTCACGCCGGGGATATTCACGGATTTGCGCTGGCCCAGCACGCCGGGGTTCTCCACGCGGCAGATGACGTCGCCGCCCACCACCGACGTCACCACCAGCCCGATCAGGCCATCGTCGATGAGGATGGCGTCGCCGGGCGCCACGTACCGGGCAAGGTCGGGATAGCTCACCTGCATGCACAGCGAGCTGCCTTCCACCGCGGCTGGCGTGAGGGCAATGGTGTCGCCGGCCGCCAGTGCCACCGGCTGGCCGCCCGCCAGAAGCCCGGTGCGGATTTCCGGCCCCTTGGTGTCCAGCATGATGGCGGTGGGGGTGCCCAGCTTCTCGCGGATGCGCTTCACGCGGTCGATGCGCACTGCCTGCTCTTCGTGGGTGCCGTGGGAAAAGTTCAACCGGGCCACGTCCATGCCCGCTTCGATGAGCTGCTCCACCGCCTCGTCGGAATCGACGGCCGGCCCCAGCGTGCAGATGATCTTGGTGCGCTTTTTCACGGAATGCTCCTTTTCCGCCCCTACATTAGTTTGCACTAGCGTATCCTAAAGAAAAGGCTCGCGGCCCCAAGAGCCGCGAGCCGCAATTATTCCGTTATCCGCCCAGCCGCAAGAAGCGTGCGCCCCCGTCGCAGGGCAGGGGCTCCATCTCCGCCCAGACAACAGCCGCGCATCGCCCCTCACGGGGCAGAAACCCTATTCCTGCCCAACCAGCACGCACCCCCTTCGTAGGGCAGAGATTCTATCTCTGCCTAAGCAACAGCCGCGAACGAGGGCCTAGCGCTCCCAGAGACCGGTTTTGCCGCCGTCTTTCTTCAGCAGGCGCACATCCGTTATCTCCATGCCGCGGTCCACCGCCTTGCACATGTCGTACACGGTGAGGCAGGCCACCGACGCCGCCGTAAGGGCCTCCATCTCGATGCCGGTTTTGCCGGTAACGCCGCAGGTGGTGGTCACCTGGATGCCCACGCGGCCGTCTTCCCGCTGACCGGCGAACACCGGCGTGCACTCCACCTTCGCCTTGGTAATGTTCAGAGGGTGGCACATGGGGATGAGGTCGCTGGTCTTTTTGGCGGCCATGACGCCGGCCACCCGGGCGCAGGCCAGCACGTCGCCCTTGGCGGCTTGGCCAGTGGCGATGAGCTCCAGCGTTTCCGGCTTCATGGAGATGAAGCCCTCCGCTACCGCGATGCGCTCGGTATCGGGCTTGGCGGACACATCCACCATGCGCACGTCGCCTTTTTCGTCGATGTGGGTAAGCTGGTCGCTCATGGGTTTTCCTTTCGGTGGAACTTGCGGCCGCAGGAGCGGCGGCGGTTACATGGTTGGTGCGGAGGCAGAGATAGAATCCCTGCCCTACGAATATTAGATTGACAGCCACCCGGCGGGCGGGGCAAACCAATGGATGGCAGGCCGGTGGGTGGCGGCAAACCGGCGGGCGTCAGCGCCAGCGGTCAGCGGAAAGCCAACGGGCGCGAACACGAGCCGGCAGCGCCAGAGGCCAACAGCAGCGCCAGTGGGCACGGGCCGGCAACGCCAGCGGAAAGCCAACGGGCGGCCACGAACCAGGCAGCGGCGTCGAAGCCGGGTGCGCGACGTCAGCGCTAGCCGCCGATTTGGGACATGCGGCGCTCGGTGCCCACTTTGTTGTGGTGCTCATCGGGCTTGGCCCCCAGGGCCGCCAGCAGCACCGCCTCCACGTCGGCGTCGCTGCCGTTGCGCAGCGCCTCCCGCACGTCGTACTCTTCGTCGGAGAACAAGCAGGGGCGCACTTTGCCCTCGGCGGTCAGTCGCAAGCGGTTGCACTCGCCGCAGAAATGGCGCGACAGCGGCGAGATGAAACCCACCGTGCCCTTGGCGCCGGGGAACTGGAAATAGCGGGCGGGGCCCCAGCCTTCGGGGCGCTTCTCGCCAGCCGGCTGCAGCGGCTCCATGCCCTCGGCCACGGCCCGCTGGTTGATGATGCCCAGCAGCTCTTCGCTGGGAATCACGTCCCGCTTGCCCCAACCGGTGCCGTCGGCGCCGGCCGACTTCCCCACCGGCATGTACTCGATGAAGCGCACGTGCAAGGGGCGGTCGATGGTCATCTTCGCAAATCCCAGGAAATCCTGGTTCAGGCTCTTCACCGCAACGCAGTTTATCTTCACCGGGTCCAGCCCCGCAGACAGCGCCGCCTCGATGCCGGCCATGGTGGTTTCCAGCTGGCCGCAGCGGGTAATCATCTTGAACTGCTCTTCGTCCAGCGTGTCCAGGGAAATGTTCACGCGGGCAAGGCCGGCCGCCTTCAGGTCGTCTACCATGGAAGGCAGAAGCACGCCGTTGGTGGTGATGGACACGTTGTCGATGCCCTCGGTGGCGCTGATCTTCTCCACCAGCCCCACCACGCCCTTGCGCACCAGCGGCTCGCCGCCGGTGAGGCGAATCTTGCGCACACCCAGCTTGGCGGCTACCGCCACCAGCCGCTCAATCTCCTCCATGCGCAGGATGTCACTGTGGCTGAGCTGGGCAACCCCTTCGTCGGGCATGCAGTAGATGCAGCGGAAATTGCAGCGGTCGGTCAGTGATATGCGCAGGTAATCGATGGTCCTGCCGTGAGCGTCTTTCAAAGTCCCCTCCTTGAACGTCCGCCTATTATAGCCAAACAAGATTAAACAGGAAACCCGCCGGCGCGCTTCCACAAAACCATCGGGGCGAAGGGCCCGCGGCTAGCGCGTCACCAGGAACAACTGGTCGGCGGGGATGCGAATCCACAGCTCGTCGCCCTTCTGGGGCAGGTGAGCCGGCTGCTCCCCCACCATTTTGGGAACCCGCCAGAACACGTGGCTGTGCAAGAAATCCATCTCGCTGCCGGACGCCCCGCCGGCATTGCCGTCGGCGAACCCCAGAAGGCACATGCGCTCGAAGCGGGCGTCGCTCACCCGGTCCACCCGCATGCGGAAGCAGTTCTGCTGCCCCTCTTCGCCGCGCGTCAGGTACTGGGCCCGCACCCCCAGGTACTTCACATCCGCCGGCACCGGCTGTTCGGTTGCAAGCGTCACGCCCCATCGGGGCAAAAACACCTCGTGGGGGCCACGCGCCTGGGCCGGCGTCACGTTCTTGCAGCCGGAAAGCTTCAGCGCCGCCTCCGACTGCGGGTTGTTCACCAGCGCGTCCCCGCTGCCTATCTCCAGAATGCGCCCCGCCTCCACCACGGCGATGCGATCACAGAACCGCAGCGCCTCGTCGATGTCGTGGCTCACGTACAAGATGGTGCCCCGATAGGCCTCGAACAGGCTAACCAGGTTCTGTTCCAGCACGCCCTTGAGGTGGGAGTCCAGCGCGCTGAAGGGCTCGTCCAGCATCAGAATGCCCGGACGGGCCGCCAACATGCGGGCCAGGGCCACCCGCTGCTGCTGGCCGCCGGAAAGCTGGGCCGGGTAGCGCCCCTCCAGGCCCTCCAGGCCAAAGCGCGTAAGCTCGGCCGCCACAAGGGCCGCTCGTTCGGCCGCCGCCACCTCCTTGCCGATGCCCGCTCCCACGTTCCGTTCCACCGTGAGGTTGGGGAACAGCATGTAGTTCTGGAACAACAGGGCGGTTTTGCGCTGCTGCGGCGTGAGGTTGATCTTCTTCTCGGAATCGAAGAACACCTGGCCGTTTACCACGATGCGCCCTTCGTCCGGCTTCTCGATGCCGGCGATGCAGCGCAGGGTGAGGCTTTTGCCGCAGCCAGATGCCCCCAGAAAGCCCAGCGTCTCGTCTTGGGCGGAAAACGCCACGTCCAGCGAATAGGCGCCGAAACTCTTGCGGATGTCCACTTCCAGGCTCATCGCGCGCCCCCTTCCAGAATGCCGTCAACCGCAAAGGCCTCGTCCATCGCCCGCGGCCCGGGCCCTTCCTTCGCCACGGCGCCCCCGTCCGCGCGGCCGCCTCCCCCGCGCTTACCGGCGGCAGCGCGGCCCCGCTTCATGGTTTCCCGGCGCCGGTACTTGGTGGTGTGGCGGCTCCAGATGTTGATGAACAAGATGACCAGGAAGCTGAACACGATGAGCACGATGGTCCAGAACCACGTGGCCGCCTGGTTGCCGTTCATCCACTCGAAGTAGATGGCGATGGGGATGGTGCGGGTAGAGCCCAGCTGGTTGCCGGCCAGAAACAGCGTGCAGCCGAACTCCCCCAGCGCCCGGGCGAAGGCCAAAACGGTGCCGGAGGCGATGGACGACCACGCCAGCGGCAGCATCAGCTTCATGAAAATGCGCCCATTCGACCAGCCTAGCGTGCGGGCGGCGTCCAACATGTTGGGGTCTAGGCTCTCGAAGGCGCCGCGGGCGCTGCGGTACATCAGCGGGAAGGCCACCACCACGGCGGCGATGACCGTGGCCTGCCAGCTGAAGGCCAGCGGAAACCCGATGTCGATGAAGAAGCGGCCGAAGGCGGTATTGCGCCCCAGCAGCATCAGCAGCAGAAAGCCGCACACGGTGGGGGGCAGCACCATGGGGATGGTGAAAATGGTGTCGAAGATGTCCTGGGCCCGCTTGCTCACCCGCAGCATGAAGTAGGCGGCCGCAAGCCCCAGGAAGAACACCAGCACGATGGCCACGCCGCAGGTGCGAAGCGTCACCCAAAGCGGCGAGTAGTCCAGCTCGGCCAGGAAGGTGCCCAACTGCTGCAGCGGCGATCCGGCCTCGGCCACCACCGCCTCTTCGGCCGGTACCAGCCGGCAGGTGTCCATGGCGCCCGGGGCCACCGTCGCCTTGGCGTCGCCGCCGTTCACGGCCGCCACTACGGTGTAGTAGCGCCCCTCCTTCAGCTCTTGGGCGAACAGGAAACGGGCGTCGGCCACCTCGAATTCTTGGCGGGAGGTGAAGTGCCACACCTCCTGACGCTCCAGCGACGCGGCCCCCTTCGCCATGCCCTTGTCCAACGGCGAGAGCAATGCCTTAAGCTGCGCTTGCAGCCGTTCGTCTTCCAAGTTCAGGTCAAACGCGTCCACGCAGTCTTGGGGAACGTGCACCACGGCGCAGGCCGGGGTATTCACCACCGTCAGCAAGCCGGGGCCGTCCATGCTGTAGGTGTAGCCGTAGTAGGTGCCGTCTATCTCGCGGTTCGACCCCGTTTGGGCGCGGTAAAAGCCCTCGATGGCAAAATCGCAGCCCTCCATACGGGCTGCTTCGCCATCGGCGGACACCTCCACCCCGCCGACCGGCGCCTCATCGGCCCAGGCGAGCACCGGGGCCGCCCACATCGCCGCCAGCAGCGCCATCGCGGCCAAAACCCCGCCGACGGCCGCCCGCAGGCGGGCCGTGCGGCCGGCGGGCCCGAAAAGCTCTCCCTTGTTCACCGTTCCCCCTGCACATGAAACAAGGAGCCGCATCCCTCAGCGGCGCGGCTCCTTGAACGTACGTCTCAGCTTGTCGCCAAATTCAGGCGGAAGCTCCTCCAGCGCCTAGGCGGCAATGTCGAAACCCCACTCCTGCCAAATTTTAGCGCAATCGTCATCGGTCATACACCATTCCAGGAAATCGGCGGCTGCCTGGGCGTTCTCGCTCTGGGCAGTTACCGCGCCGGGGTACACGATGGCCTTGTGGGTGTCGTCGGGCACGATGGAGCAAATCTCCACGCCGCCCATGCGGTACACGTCGGAGGTGTACACCAGGGCGATGTCCACGTCGCCGGTTTCAGCGTACTTGCACACGTCGCCCACCTTGGCGCCGAAGGTGATCTTGGGCAGAAGAGACGCCGACCATTCGCCGCCGGTGCCGGTGGCATCGGCGCCCGTGGCACCATCGGGCTCGGTGTAAGCGCCCACCGTGGAAAGCGACTGGGCGGCGTAGTTGCCGGCGGGAACGTTCTCATCGCCCACGGAAAGGGTGTACTCGCCGGCGGCAATCTGCTCCAGGGTAATGTCCTGCCCCACCAAAGGCCCGCCGGCCTTGGTGACTATCACCAGCTGATTGGTGAACATGGTCTGACGAGTGGCGGCATCAACGTAGCCCTTTTCCTCGGCCGTGTCCATGGTGCCCTTCGAGGCGGTAATCAATATGTCGGCGTACTGACCGGCCCCCAGCATCTCGTTCAAGGTGCCGGAGCCCTCGTACTGGGTGTCGCCGAACTTCACGTTCGGATGCTGCTCGGTATAAAGGGCCTGGGCATCGGCCATGGCTTTAGTGAGGGAATTGGCGGCGAAAATTTGCAGCACCACTTCCTCGGCGGGCTCGGATGCAGTGGGCTCTGCGGTGTTTTGCTGCTCGCTGTTGGCGCCCTGCGATGAGTTCTGGCTGCCGTTATCCTGAGTGCAGCCGGCCAAGCCCATGGTGCCCACCAAAGCGACGGCGCACAAACCGGCGAACAGTGCTTTCGATTTCCCCATTGCCACTCCTTAGCTTTTGTTCGCAAATGCGTGATATATCCTCTCCCGAATATAATCACAAAACAAATGCTAAAGATTCAAATATTCGTTGTCAAGAATTATTTTGGTTTGAGGATAAACAAGGGCCGTCACAACTCGCGCCGAATCGCAGGGCAGCCGCAGGGCACCCTAAAATGCGATGACGGAATAGATGAACCAGTTGTCGGAGTAGGGGTGGAAGAACGATTCACTGCTCACCACTTCGCCACCGAAGCGCTCGGCAAACGCCGCCGCGGTTTCCGGTGCCCCGACGAATAACGCCTTGCCGCCATAACCGTCGAGCAGCTGAGGCCAAGAGAAATCCATGATCATACCCGGCTCAAGGGCCCGGTAGGCCTCCTGGGGGTCGATGTAGACGATGGGAAGGCCCTCTCCGCTCGCCGAGATGATGCTCGCCGCCAAGTCATCGGAGAACACCAAGGTCTCGTTCCCGCCATTTTCCGCTTGCAGCTCCTGGCATAAGGCACCGTAGGCAACAAGACCCTGGGGGTTCTCGGGACTGCAGGCGCAAACCAACAGGCACCCCGCAGTCAACGAGGCTAGAAGCACCGTCATCAGGATGCCGGCAACCCGGAGCAATCGGCCCTTGACCTTCTCAAACGCCCACGCCATCACCAGGATGATCGGCCCCAGCGCCACTGCCATGTAGCGGTAGTAGATAACCGGCTGATCCAACAAAAGCGATGCGACTGCCGCCACCAGGGCCGTCCCCGCGTAGATTGCCAAGAAAAACAGAGGGCCCACAAGAACAAGCTCGCGTTTTCGGGCACCTCCCGCTGCGTCGGAAGCCGAACCCGTCGCTCGCCCGATGCCATAGAGATAGCCCAGCTCAATAAGGACAATCAGGAGAGCCAAGACAGCAAACAACCTGTTTATTTCAGACGAGAACGGCATAGCGGAAGGAAAGCCAGTCACTTCTGGCGCATTGAAGGGAAAGAGGGCCAGCTCGGCAAAAGCGCCCGGATAGTTGAACGCTATCCAAAAGCCGCCGGAAACCGTTGCCGCCTGTGAGGCCGCCACAAGGAGCCACGGCGCATAGGAAACAACAGCCGCAGCGGCGAACAGCAACCAGCGGGCAAGGTTGCGTTTGCGATCTTGCGGCTGGCGGGCAACCGCCACCAACACCATCAGCTGGATGCAGAAGGCGGCAATGGCCCCATAATAGTGCAGGTAAGCCGCAACAGCGCTGGCCAGCGCCAGCAGCGCCCACCAGCTAAGCGGAAGCGGCGCCGAGTTTCCCCGGCCGTTGCGAAGGAGCTGAGCCGTCAGGCGCCAGCCGTAAATGGCGGCTACCATGACTGCCACCATAAGCCACGCATACATGCGAATCTGCAGCGCCACATGCATTGACCAGGGCACCAGAAAGACAAGGGCCGAAAACAGCATCCCCACTGTGGGGCCGAAATCCTTGCGCACGTGGGTGTAGCCCAGCATCGCCAACGCCACGGCTCCCGCCACAGAAACCAGTCGATAGACCACTATGTTCTGGCCGAACACCAGGTACACGCAATGGAGCATCCAATAGTAAAGCACCGGGTGCACGTCGGCGGCGCCGATGGTCCATATCTCTTCGAAGGAATGGGCGGCCATCCCCACCGAATAGGCCTCGTCGAACCACAGGGCGTCATAGTTGGCCATCAGGGCCAAGAGCAAGGCGCCCGCCGCCACAATACCAAGATGGATGCGCCCCCAGCGCCCCGCCGCACCGGTGCTCTTCGCTTCGGGCAACTGCACGCCCCCGCTACTCATCGCTTGTCTCCTTCACAATGTAAAGGGGCCTGCCTTTGGCCTCCAGGTACGTTTTTGCCAGATATTGCCCCAGCACTCCCAGGCAGAACAGCTGCAGCGAGCCCACGAACAGAATGATGCACGCTGTTGAGGCCCAGCCGGCCACCGGATCGCCGAACATCACATAGCGCACCACGATGAACGCCACCGCAACGATGAGCGTGGCGAACAGCACCAAACTGCCCAGCGAGGCCACCTGAAGGGGCGTGGTGGAGAATCCCATGATGCCGTTTAAGGCATAGCGGAAAAGCCCCGCCATGCTCCATTTCGTGTCGCCGGCACGGCGCTCTACGTTCTCGTAGGAGATCCACTCGGTATCAAAGCCAACCCAGCCATAGAAGCCCTTGGTGAACCGGTTGCGCTCTCCCAGGGCCAAAATCGCATCCACCACCGACCGCCGCATGAGGCGGTAATCCCGCTCGCCGGAAACGAACTCCACATCCGAAAAGGCGTTGATGATGTGGTAAAAAGCGCGGGAGAGGGCCGAGCGCAGCGGAGCCTCCCCCTTCCGGTTGCTGCGGCGGGTGGCCACGCAGTCGCACCCGATGGTTTGCATGCGGTCGTACATCTCCGGCAAAAGCGCTGGCGGATCTTGCAAATCGGCATCCATCAGCGCTACGTAATCGCCATGGGCAGCGGCAAGGCCGGCGTATATGGCCGCCTCTTTCCCGAAATTGCGGGAAAAGGACACCCATCGGATGCGACAACCCTCCCCTGCCGGGCGCGCCTGCCGCAATGCGGCCAAGGTGCCGTCCTTTGATCCGTCGTCAACGAAGACAAACTCGAAATCCAGCCCTTGGGCAACATGCATATCCAAGGCCACCCGGCCGCACTCCTCCAGGAATGCGGCCAGCACGGCCTCTTCGTTGTAACAGGGGACCACGATAGACATTAAGGGCATGAAAGCCGAGTTCCTTCCTGGCGCTTAGCACCAACTTGCTCGATTTCCGGCTTGAGACAGCAACCTTTTATCGACCGGATACGCCTACATTCATTTGGTTGTTCGGATAGTCTCCCTCGATTCCGTGCTCGGGGGCCGAAGCGGTGCCCTTGATAGCGCCGTTCTCGATGTACGCGACAACACCCGGCTTATCCCCGAACCACCAGTAACCCTCTTGGAGATACTCGGGGAAGTCGGCACCTAGCGGTTCCCCATCTTCCTCAAGCGAGGCAGTAGAGCCATCGGCAACGATGTTTCCCTGGATGTCCATCAGGCAGCTATAATCCCTGTCCCTGTCATCATCGGTGGCACCGTAGCCTTCCAGGATGTGATTCTTGGAATCCACTGAAACCCAGATCAGTCCCTCATTGGGCGTCCCAAACCTCAGATCGCCTTCCTGGAACGGAACGAGCCACTTCTGGGTAGAGATGCAGTAGAGGCCAGCGAGGTCTTTGTTGGCGCCCCCGTGGGGATTCACCTTCTCGGCCACAACCGACACTATGCTGTTTGCTCCCGGCTGATCGTCAAACGCAAACAACCGCGCGTTTTCGATATCGCCGGGCACGTTGAGCGTGCTGGGGTCGAAGACGACATTGCCAGAATAATCCACAACTACATCGGCATCGAAACCATCAAGCATGTAACCGTTCCCCAGCGACTCCAAATACTCTTCGTTTTGGGCCAACACCGTACCATCGGTGCTCAGAATACAGCCGCCGATGCACAAAACGCCATCGCGGTAGGCATTGTCCGAAGATGTAGCGGATCCGCGCATCTCGAATTGGATATCAAACTCAACCGGCACTGTGCCTTCGTCCGCATACTGATAGAAATCGCTATCTGCCACAGTGAATATCACGTTGCCCTGCTCATCCAAAACCACGAAGACCGGGCTATTGAAGCCACCCAGACGCAGCACCATTCTGCCATCAACATAAGTCGGATTATTTTCAACCTCGGCGCGGTGGAGGGATCCTTGAGAGTAGAATTCGAAACTATGCACAAGATCGGTGAGGTCTTTGACAATCTTTCCCGTTTGATCCAGCAGCGCATAATGGGTTAGGTTATTGAACTCCGTGTCCCATTCCTCGTCGTACTCGCTCGTTTCCCAGGCCACGAAAATACGGCCCTCGGAAAAACCGCCCATCGGATACATTTCCGGATTCTCGAATGGTGCTTGATTACCCTCCAAGTCTTCCAAGCCCCACTGATTCACAGCGTTGCCGTCAGCGGTCATGCGCAGTCCGGTCAGGAAATAACGGTTAGGGATGGAGAGCTTTGCCGCCTCCGGCTCGGGCTCCGGTTCGTCAGCGGGTGCCGCCTCCGGCTCGGGCGCCGGGGCTTCCTGCACCGGTTCGGGGGCAGGTGCTGGCTCCTCGCTCTTCGAGCACCCGCTCAACGCCGTCACGGCAAGAAGGGTTGCCAGCACCACCGCAGCGGCACCGGCAACTACCCCGGCCTTTTTCATGTTTTCCTGCTTTGCTTGCATCAATTCTTCCTTTCCTTCCTTTTGCATTCCCGATTTGTCTTCTTCTGTCAGCAGATACCCGCAACGAGCGCAATATGTCGAGCATCGTCCAAGGGGGCTCCTGCAGCGTGGGCATCTCATGGTTATCGCCCCTTCCTTCCGGCAGCATTCAATTGCGGTTCGCGCACTGGAAAACACCCAGAACCCGCCTTCTGAAGGAAAACGCAAAAATGCCCCAAAGGGGCGAACCCCCTCAGGGCAACTTGGCGGCAATGGCATATGAGGTTGTCGAAGCTATGAAAAGTAATCGAACGGGGAGAGCGGGCAGGACGCAAATCGCCCCGCCAAGCAAAGGGCGCGCTAGAGGTCTTTCTTAGAAGACCCCCCCCCATTTCGTATTTGAGCAGTTAAAAGCATGGGTGGTAGTCTAGCACAAATACCTACGGGCGATATGGGAAAACGGCAGGGCGCCCCCAGTGCCCCAAAAACCGGGCCAAGCCCTACAGCGCGGGGGCCTCGTTGGTTTCCAGGATGCGCAGAAGCGCCGCCTCGTCCAGCACCGGCACCCCTAGGGCCACCGCCTTGTCATACTTGCTGCCGGCCGCTTCGCCCGCCACCACGAAGCTGGTCTTCTTCGACACGCTGCCGGACACTTTGGCGCCGCGGGCCTTCAGGGCCTCCCCTGCCTCGTCGCGGGTCATGCCGCTTTCCACCAGTGAACCGGTGAGTACGAAGGTGAGCCCCGCCAAGCACTGGGGCAGCCCCTCCCCCGCGCCGTCGGCCGCATCGGCCATCGACACGCCGGCTTTCTCCAGCCGCTCGATCACCTCGCCGTTGGCGGGGGTGCGCAAGAACAGGTACAGGGAACGGGCCACCTTCGGCCCTACCCCTTCCACCTGGGCAAGCTCTTCTTCGGATGCAACGGAAAGCGCCTCCATGGAAGGGAAGGTGGCGGTGATTTGCTCGGCCGTGGTTTTGCCCACATGGCGGATGCCCAACCCGAACAGCACGCGCGCAAGCGGCCGGCCCTTGCTGGCCTCCAACGCCAGCGCCAGCTTGTCGGCCGTCTTCTTCCCCAGGCAAATGGCCTTGCCGTCTTTGGAGAGGCGCCCCATGTCCAGCAGCGCCAGCTCGTCGGCGGAGAGCGAGTAGAAGTCGGCCACGTCGCTCACGCGGCCGGTCTCCACCAGGCGGCCGATGATCTCGTCCCCCATGCCGTCGATGTCCATGGCGCCGCGGCTCACCCAATGGGCCAGCCGTTCCAGCTGCTGCGCCGGGCATTCCAGCGAGATGCAGCGATAGGCCACTTCCCCCTCTTCGTGGATGACCGGGGCGCCGCAGCTGGGGCACGTGCGCGGCATCTGCCACTCCTGGGCCCCTTCCGGCCGCAGTGAGGCCACCGGCCCCAGTACCTCGGGAATCACGTCCCCCGCCTTGCGCACGATAACGGTGTCCCCCACCCGCACGTCTTTGCGGTGCACCTCGTCCAGGTTGTGAAGCGTGGCCCGCGCCACGGTAGAGCCCGCCACCAGCACCGGCTCCAGCTCCGCCACCGGCGTCAGCACGCCGGTGCGCCCCACCTGCACGGTGATGTCCCGCAAAAGGGTGGTCTTCTCCTCGGGAGGGAACTTGTAGGCGATGGCCCAACGGGGAGCACGGGCGGTGAAGCCCATGCGCCGCTGCAGGGCAAAGTCGTTCACCTTCACCACCACGCCGTCGATTTCGTAAGGCAGGCTGCCGCGCTTCTCCTGCACCTTCTGGCAGAACTCCAGCACCTCGTTGGCGGAAGACGCCCGCGTGACATCGGGGTTCACGTGGAAGCCGGCCTCCCGCAGCCACTCCAGCAGCTGGAACTGCCCCTCCACCGCCACGCCCGCCTCGTCGGCAATGGCGTAGAGGAAGGTGGCCAGGTCGCGCTTCTCGGTCACGGCTGGGTCTTTCTGCCGCAACGAGCCGGCGGCGGCGTTGCGGGGGTTGGCGAAGGGGGCGCGACCGTTGGCCTCGGCAATGGAGTTCAGCTTCTCGAAGGAGGCCTTCGGCATGTACACCTCGCCCCGCAGCTCGATGCTGCCGGCAACGACGGACCCCATGGCCTGCTGCCGCAACCGCAGCGGCACGTCCCGCACGGTGCGCATGTTGGCGGTCACGTCCTCGCCGGTGGTGCCGTCGCCGCGGGTGGCCGCCCGCACCAGCACCCCGTCGTCGTAGGTGAGGGCAATCGATGAGCCGTCAATCTTCAGTTCGCAGTCGAACTCCGGCAAAAAGCCCAGGTCGTCCTCCACGCGCCCCATCCAGGCGGCCAGCTCCTCCAGGTCCATGGCGTTGTCCAGCGAGTACATGCGCTGGGCATGGGCCACCGGGGCGAACTGCTCGCCCACGTAACCTCCCACCCGCTGGGTGGGAGAAGCTGCCGTGATCAGCTGCGGGTGTTCCGCCTCCAACTGGCGAAGCTCTCGCATCAGCGAGTCGAAGGCGGCGTCGGAAATCTCTGGCTTGTCCAGGGCGTAGTAGAGGTAGGTGTGGTGCTCTATCTCGCGCCGCAGCGCCTCGGCCCGCCCGCGCGCCTCTTCCAACCGCTCTTCATCAGTTGCAAACAGCTTTTCCTGATCGCTCACGTGAACCCCGGCCTTTCCCGCATCGCCTTCGCCAAAAAAGGGGCCCGGTTTCCCAGGCCCCGAAAACTTCCCTAGCATTATAGCCCCAGCGCGCCCTTTGGGGACACGGCTTTAGGCGGCGTGATGGGAAGCGGAAATCATGTGATCGATGGTGATGCCGCACACGGCCATGGTGACGCCGCGGCAGATGAGGAAGAACGCCAAGAAGATGACGAACGAAGCCGGCACCAAGAAAAACGCCAGGGCGCACAGCAGCGACACGATGCCGTTGAAGGCCACCCAGCCGCGGCCGGACGCACCTTTGGCCCGCACCGCGATGATCAGCTCCACGATGCCGTAAGCGGCCATGAACACGCCGGCCACCCACGGGATGACGGCGGAGAAGAACACCGGGTGCAGCAGCAGCGCCGCCCCCAACACGATGTCGCACACGCCGTACACGATGGTCCAGCCGTCCAGGTCCATCTGGTCGCGGTAACGAGCGTAGGCGTAAATGTCGAAGGCGCCCGCCACCACCAGGAAAGCCCCGGCCACAGAGGTAACCGCCACCAGCGTGATGCCCGGCACCACCAAGAACACGAAGCCAATGATCACCAGGGCCAACCCTAAGAAGAACAGGCCCCAGTCGCGTTTCGTCTTTACATCCATTTGTACCACTCCTTCTTCTGCACGGCGCTTCCCCACAAGCCGGAGGCGCCAACTGCGGATGTTGCCAAAGCCATTATGGGCACCGCCCCACTGCGCATCTGGCAGAAAAACCACCTGTTCCCATCTAGTGGCCGCACTGTAAAGAGCTCATGGCGGAAACGGAGCGCCCCGACACACCCCCGACACGCCGCGCTGCTCCAGAAACGAGAAAGGCAGAGATAGGATGTGACAAAAGTGAACGTCCCCCTGACCCGGGCGGCAGGGGGACGTGCGAAGGATTGGTTGGCGGGAAGCGGTTAGCAGATGCCGGCGCGGCGGCAGAGCTCGTTGTTGGTGGCCAGCCAGCTCTCCACGGTGCCGGTGTCAAACCCGTCGGCCGGGTCTACCACCAGGGCGTACATCTCTTCTCCGGCCAGCACCGCCTCCAACGCGTCGGTGAGCTGAATCTCGCCGCCCACGCCGGGGCGCACGTCGGCCAAAAGCTCCATGACCCGGGGGCTCAGCAGATATCGACCGAACACCGCAAGATGAGTGGGGGCGTCTTCAAGCGCCGGCTTCTCCACGAGGCCGCTCACCTTCCACACGCCCTCGGACACCTCGGCGCCGTCGATGATGCCGAAGCGGCTCACTTCCTCGTCGGGCACCGGAATGACCGCAATCACACTGGCGCCGCCGTGGGCGTCGGAGACTGCCTTCATGGCCGGCAGCATAGCGTTGTCGGGCACCAGCACGTCCCCCAGCAGCACGAAGAAGGGCTCGTCGCCCGTTTTTCCGGCCGCTTGCAGCACCGCGTGCCCCAGCCCCAGCGCCTCGCCTTGGTACACGTAGCTCACCGGCAAGTTGCCCACCCGCTCAACTTCGTCGGCATAGGCGGCCTTGCCGCGAGCGCGCAGCTCTTCCACCAGGGCGGGATTGGGGGCGAAATGCTCCTCGATCACCTTCTTGGAGCGGCTGTTAATCAGCACCACCTCATCGGCGCCGGAGGCAAGCCCCTCTTCCACCACGTACTGGATGGCGGGACGGTCCACCACCATTAGCATTTCCTTGGGCACGGCTTTGGTGGCGGGAAGGAAACGGGTGCCCAGGCCGGCTGCGGGAATGAGCGCTTTCATTATTCGTCCTTCCCCAGCTTCTCCTGCACTTCCTCTTCCAGAAGCGCGATTTGGGCAGTGGCCTTCTTGGTGCCGCGCATGATCATGAGCACGTACACCAGAAGCGCCACCCAGATGAGCGCGTAGGCGGCGATCACGTAGGGGGCAGACGGAAGGATGGTGCTGTAAATTTCCGCAAGAATGGGATCCATGGCTGTTCCTCTTTCTCATTCACCGGGCGCGCCCGCAGGGCCAATGGCGAAGCGGCGCGGCCCGAACTCAACTCGTCAAGACTGGTGGCTAATTCTCTTCCAGGGCGTCTTTCAGGGCTTCAACCCGCTGGCCCAGGCGCACTTGGCCGAAGCGGGCTCGGTACAGGGCGAAACCCACCGCCAGCATGCCCACCAGCACTACCGCCAGGCAAATGCCCATATCGGCGGTCATGCCCCCTTCCCGCAGCACCACCGGGTGCACGCTGGAGGGAATGAGGCGGGTGATCATGAAGCAAATGGGCACGTCGATCAGCGCCACGATGCTCACAACGGCGGCGTACACGCTGCAGCGCTCCGGCTCGTCAACGGCATTGCGCAGAATGAAGTAGGCAATCACTATGAGCATCAAGATGAGGTAGGTGGTAAGGCGCGGCTCCCAGGTCCACCACACGCCCCACTCGAAACGGGTCCACATCTCGCCAGTGATCATGGTCATGATGATGAACAGCAGCGAAATTTCCATGGCCACCTTCGAGCAGGCGTCGAAACGGGCGTTGCGGGTGGCCAGAAACCGGATGCCGTAATAAGCGGCAAACACCAGCGCAATGAAGGACACCAGCGCCACCGGCATGTGGAAGTAAAAGATCTTCTGGGACAGCAGTAGCTGCTGAGTTACCATCGAATCGCCGATGAGGGCCGCCCCGTTCACCGAGGCCCCCACTACCGGCGGCACCCACAGAAACGTCAGCAAAAAGCCGATGGTGGTGAGCACCGCGCCCGCCACCAGCACCACCGGCGCCACTTTATCGGGCCACTGCCCCGCCTCCGGCAGCACCGGCGGCTTCTTCTCCTTTGCCAAAACTTCCTCCTAAACCTTTCCATGCCGGGGCGCCCAACCACGACGCCCCCGTTACCCATCGGGCGTGAGCCTCTAGGCCGTCACCACGAAATCGTAGAGCACCCAGGCGGCGAGAATCATTATCACATCGTAGCCGGCGGCAAGCACCAGCGAAACCGTCCACGTGGCGGCGAACACCTCGCCCCCCAGCAGGGTGGCGGTGGTGGCCGACACGCAGGCGTAGAGCAGCGGGAAAACCACCGGCACGAACAGAAGCGCCAGCATCACGTCTTTGCCCCGCGTATTCACGGTTATGGTGGAAAGCAGCGTGCCCACGCCGGCGATGCCCACCGATCCCACCAAAAGCGGCACCACGCTCAGCCACGCGGTTTCCGCCGGCGTGGCGAAGGAGGCGAAGAAGAACCAGAACAGCGGCACTGCCAGCACTTCCACCAGCAGGATGAATATCAAATTCGACACCGCTTTCGCCAGAAAGATGGCGCCGCGGTCCACCGGCGCCAGCAAAAGCCCCTCAAGGCAACCGTTCTCCTTTTCGCGGGAAAACGACTTGTTCAGCCCCAGAAGCGAAGTGAACACGATGAGCACCCACAGAAGGCCGCCGCATACCTCAAGGTATTCCTGCGAGGGCTTGGCGAAGCTGAGGGCCACCCCCAAAACGATGATGACCAGCACCGCGTACACCACCATGGAAACCAGCATCTCCTTGGTGCGGAACTCTTGGGTGAGGTCTTTGCGCAGCAGTACCGAAAACTGGCGCAGCGCCGAGGGGGCCGCCGGGCGTCCGGCCACGGCAGTTGCCTTCGCGTAATCCTTCGCCATGGCTTAAGCCACCCCCATTCCCACCGTCTCGCGGTACAGGGCCTCGAACTGGGCGCGGTCGGTGTCCTCCTTCTCGCCGAAGGAAACCACCTTGCCCCGCGCCAGCACCAGCAGGTGGCTGGCCATGGCGAAGCCCTTGTCCAAATCGTGGCTCACCATCACGAAGGTGCGCCCTTCCCGCACGGTGGCCAGAAGCTCGTCGAATATTTCCACCGCGTGGGGGTCAAGCCCCGCGTAGGGTTCGTCCAGCAGCACCACGGAGGGGTTGTTGATGAGGGCGCGGGCGATGGACACCCGCTGGGTCATGCCGCGCGAGAACGTGCGCACCACATCCAGCCGCCGGTGCTTCAGCCCCACCGCGTCCAGCAGCTCTAACACCCGCTGCCGGGGGTTTTCCACCCCGTACAGCTGGGCGTAGAGCATGAGGTTCTCTTCAGCGGTGAGGTCGGGGTACAGCATGGGGGCGTGGGAAATCAGCCCCACCTCCTGGCGAGCGACGTCCGGCTGCTCTTTCAGCGCCACGCCCCCCACCCGCACGTCGCCCGACGTGGGCTTGGAGAGGGTGGCCAAGATGCGCAGCAACGTGGTTTTGCCTGCGCCGTTAGGGCCGAACACCGAAAGAAAGGCCCCTTGGGGCAGAGAGAAGGACACCTTGTCCAAGGCCTTGCGGGCGCCGAAAACCTTCGACACCTTCGCCGCCTCGATTGCAGGGGGCTGGGTCATAAGCAGCTGCTCTTCCTACTTGCCGTCGGCAGATGCGGGCAGCTCGGGCTCCTCGTTCGCCCCGGTTTTGGCCTGCGGCCGCCGTGACGCGAAGAGGGCCGTCAAAGTGCCCAGGATGAGCATACCAAAACCTGCCCACACAAAGCTAATCAAAGGATTGACCTTGGCCTCCATCACGATGCTGCCCTCGTCGGTGATGCCCGAGAACACCACGAACAAATCTTCCAGCGGAAACCCGATCACCCCGGCGTTCGATTTCGTCTGCATGGTAGTGGCCGACATCTCGCGGGAAGGCGACACCTGTCCCACATACTGGCCGTCTCTGTACACGTCGAAGGTAACGGTGAAGATGGGGCCGTTATGGGTGGTGCCATCTTCCTGGCCCACGTAGCGCAGCTCGAAATCCTGGATGACCATGGGGGCGGCGGTGTTGCTCTCCTCGTCGTATTCCAGGTACCCCACCGCACTAGTAACGTACATGGACGAGCCGATGAGGCCCACCAGGATAACCGCCATGGCCAGATGGGCCACCGAACCGCCCAAAAGCGCCAGGCGACGGCGCAGCGCCCCCTTCAGGCGGGCGGCCGTGCGCACCACCATGTAGCCGGCGTTGAAGAACAACAGGCTGGCCACCGCAAAGCCCACCACGGCCAAGCCGTTGTAGTACCACGAGGGGCCCTGCTCCAGAAGGCCGCTGGCGGTTTCGCCGCCGACCGCCAGCATGGCGTTGTAGCTGGGCAGCAGGTAGGTGCAGAAGTACACCATCAGCACGATGAACAGCACGATGGCGCAGATGCCGGGGATGCGGGCCTTCCTGAAGAAGGCCTTGCCGTCGGTGCGGCCCCAGCCCAGAAGCGGGCACACGGCAATGAGCAGGCAGTACACGATGCCCAGCGGCCGGGCGATGGCGTTGTAGGTGCCCGCCGACAGCGACTGGCCGCCGAAGGGCAAGAAGCTGGGCAGCGCGGCGGAGATGGTCATGTAGGCCAAAAGCACCGCGAACACAATCATGATGAAGTTGTTCACATAATAGGCGGCATCGCGGGAGTACAAGGAATCGATGTCCTCCTGGTTGCCGGCGGCGAAGCCCTTGCGGCGCAGCAGGAGCCCCACGGCGCCCGCCAGCAGCGACGCGACGATCAGCACCAGGAACAGCACGGTGGAAACCGGATCGCCGTTGAAGGAGTGCACCGACTGCACCAGCCCCGAGCGGGTGATGAAGGTGCCCAGGATGACGAAGGAAAACGCCAGACAGGCGCACATGATGGCCCACTTCTTGAAGATGCCCCGCTGGCGGTACAGGGTGAAGCTGTGCACCAGCGCCACGCACACCAGCCAGGGCAGCAGGCTGGCGTTCTCTACCGGGTCCCAGCCCCAGTAACCGCCCCAGCCCAGCACCACATAGGCCCACACGGCCCCCAGGCCGATGCCGATGCCCAGCAGCAGCCAGGAGAACATGGTGTAGGGGGTGGCGCGGCGCACCCACAGGTCGCCCTCGTTGTTGGCGACGAGGGTGGCGATGGCGTAAGCGAAGGGAATGGTGAGGCCGGCGTAGCCGATGAACAGAGTGGGCGGATGGATGGCCATGGCCCAGTGCTCCAGCAGGTTGTTCATGCCCCAGGTGAGGGCGGCGCCGCGCAGGGCGCCGGAGGCGTCGAAGTAAATGGCGTCGGTGGCCTTAAAGGGCATGTTGTCAGCAGAGAAAAGCAGCACACCCACGAAGCAGCCCAACACCACCTGGCTCACCAGCAGCGCCATGTTGTCCAGCGCCTCGCCCTTTTTGCGGGTGGCCAGAAGCACCACCACGTTGAACAGCGAGATGAGCCATGCCCAGAACAGCAGCGAGCCCTGACGGCCGGCCCACAGCCCCGACAGGCGGTACAGCCAGCCCAGCTCGCCTTCGGCGCCGCTGCGGTAGCGCAGCACGTACTCGATGGTGTTGTCGCCGGTCATGAAGCACCACACTAAAATGGCGCAACACAGCGTAAGCGACACGGCCGCCACCAGCACCGCCACGCGACCGCCCCAGAAGAAGTTATCGGCGCGCTCGGCGTGCCTGCGCTGCCACCAGCCGATACCGAAGCATCCCACCGAAATCACCACTGCGGCGAAAGCGACGAGGATGCCCAACAAACCAATCATCGACATGAAGCTTTACCCCTCTTGCCCAAACCTACCGTACCTGGAACGCCCGCCAGCAGCAGCCGGCGGGCAAAAAGCCGGAAGAGCCTTGCCCCCTTCCGGCGCTCTTACGCTTGCAACGCCACCTCGGTAGCATCGAAACCGCCGTCGCTGTTTAGCGAACCGGTGATCACCACCGTGGCGCCATCGGCCACTTCCTCGGACAGGGCGCCGTCAAACATCACGCCCATCTCCTCGGTGCCGTCGGTGACCACGAACCGCTGGCCCTCGCCGGCCGGCTTCAGGGTGCCGGGGACAACGGTGCCAGTCACCTTCACCATGGTGCCCACCATGTCGGGGCCGTAGCCCAGAAGGCGCCCCACCTCCAAAGCATCAGTGGCGCTCTCGTACTTCGACGGACACTTCGTCACCAGTTCAGAACAGGCCAGCACCCCGTCACCGCCCATGTGCCCCGTGCAGATGGCGGTAACGTCGTTGCCGAATGTGGAAGAGGCGGCGCCTTCGTACACCACCTTCAGCGGTTGGCCCGACTCGTTTTCGGGATCATAGATGCTGAAAGTGAGGGTATTGCCATCGGTGCTGAAGGAGTTCTCCACCACATTGCCGGACACCTGAACCTTTTTGCCGGCGTAACCGCCCTCGGCCGCCTGGGCCACCGACACGGTGGTGGCGGCGGAGTTGCCGCCCACGAAGGCCAGCACCAGTATCAGCACCACGATGATGATGCCGGAAACAGCTACTAAACGGCGCTTCATCTTTGCGTTCATTTCACCCTCCTTGGAAACAGTGGGTCATATTCTAGAGAGTTTCCCCATATGAGGGCCAGCCCGGAAGGCAACTCCCAAAATATCCCTACAAGATATATCAAAAGATACCGTGGCCATCTGTCGAAAAACGCCACTTGGCGCCCGCGCAGCCGGCCCACTGTAAACCTTACCCTAGGGAAAGAGTCAAGCCATCACCCTTTTAGGGTAGATTATCCCCATCGCATCGCCGAAACAGGGGTTTCCGCCGGCACGGGCGGGCGCGATGCCCCTTAAGCCTCCCCCAGCGCCAGCAGCGCCTGCCCAAGCGCCAGGAAATCCTCTTTGGAAAGCGCCTCACCGCGCAGGCGCGGGTCGATGGCGGCGCGGGCGAACAGCCGCGGCAGCTGCTGCTGCACGGGCGAGCGGCCGGCGAAGTAGGTCTTGCAGGAATTGGCCAAGGTTTTGCGGCGGGTGGCGAAGGCGGCATCGGCCATGGTGCAGGCGGCGGCCAGAAGCTCCGGCGAAGCCGGCCGGCCATCGGGGGCCATCACCGGGGCGCGGTCCAGGCGGATCACCGTGCTCTCCACCCGCGGCGGCGGGAAGAAATTGCCCGGGCCCACCGCGAAGTGCCCTGCCGGACGGGCGTACAGCCCCAGCTTGACGGTGTAGGCACCGTAGGTTTTCGTGCCGGGGAGGGCCATCATGCGCTCCGCCACCTCCTTTTGCACCATCACCGTGGCGCTTTCCAGGCTGGCGAAGCGCTGGAAGTAGTCCAGCACCACCGTGGCCGCCACCGCGTAGGGCAAGTTGGAAACCAGTTTGTTGGGCATCGCGCCCCCTGCGGCGGGCAGCACCGAAAGCGTCCCCTCCACATCGGCAGCGCTCAACTGCAGGGCATCCTTCTCCACCAGGGAAAACCGCTCTCGCCACGGGTACAGGGCGTCTGCCAGCACCGGCGGCAGATCGGCGTCCCGCTCCACCGCCACCACGTAGCGGCCCCGCTGCAGCAGCGCGGCGGTGAGGGTGCCGATGCCAGGGCCCACTTCCAGCACGCCGTCGGCCTCTCCTACTGCCGAAAGCTGCAGGATACGGCGAATCACGTCGTCGTTCACCAGGAAGTTCTGGCCGAAGGTGTACTTGGCGGTAAGCCCGTGGGCCTCCAGCACCGCCCGGGTGGCAGAGGGGCTGGCGTACGGGGAGCAGCGCTGCGGCTCAGCCACGGCGCCCTCCCTTGCCCTTCTTCTTGCCGCCCTTCGGAGCGGCCCCGTCGCCCAGGTTCAGCTGGGCGCGGCCCTTCGTTTTGGCGGGCTTCCCGCCGTCCTTTCCCTTGCGGCCGTCGCGGCCAAGGGCGGCCGAAGCGGGCTGGGGCACCGCAGGTTGCGGGGCCGGGGCACCTTCAGGGGCGCCCATCGCCTCCGGCACTTCCTCTTCCGCCTCCAGCACCACCCACTCGTCGCTGCCGTCCCAGCCCAAAGCGGCGCACCCGCCCTGGGGCGGTATGGGGTATTCCTCCGCCTCGGCGGTTATCTCCCCGTCGGGGGTAATCTTACCCACCCAGTCGAGAACCAGCTCCAGCTGGAATCCGGCCACGTGCACGGCTGAGGCCAGCGATTGGACGAGCGGCTCGAACCCGTACGGGTCGTGCCCCTCCCCCACCAGGTGCAGCACGCAGGGGCGCGGCTCGCCCCGCCGCAAATCGCTCCAAAAATAGGGCTGCAGACGATCCAGCAGCGCCTTGAACTGCGAAGGGGCGCCGGCGAAGTACACCGGGCACACCACCACCAGCTCGTCCGCGGCGTCCAAGTGCTTGCGCACTTCGGTCATGTCGTCGGCGATGATGCACTGGTGCAGCGCTGCGGTGGAGGCCGCCACCTCCGGGCACGGGGAAAGCGGGTCGCCGTCCTTCATCGGCTCGGGCCGCTCCCCTTCGCGCCTGCAGCCGTCGCAGCCGTTGCAGCCGGCCACTGCCACGCTGGAAACCGCCACGATGGACACCCCGTCTTCCGGGCATTCCTCTATGCAGGCGTTGAACAGCTCGTCGGCCAGGGCGGCGGTGCGGCCGTTCGCACGGGGCGATCCGGCCAATATCAGTCGGTGCATAGGTTCTCCTTACTCAGGCCAAGGGGCGCGGGCGGTTCAACAGCCGCTGGGCGTTGCTGTACAGCTGGGCCAGGAACTCCTGGGCCTGCGCAGTGCCCAACCCAAAGCCGCGCACCGCGCACAGAACGGCGGCCGTGAAGATGGTGTGGGCCGGCTCGCAGGCAATGCCGCGCATGGGCTCGGGGGTCATGTAGGGGGCGTCCGTCTCGGTGAGCAGCCGCTCGAGGGGCACCTGCCGCACCGCTTCCCGCACCTCATCGGCGTTTTTGAACGTGGCAGGGCCGCCGAAGGCCACGTAGCAGCCCCGCTCCACCCAACGGCGCACCTCCGTCGCATCCAGGTTGAAGCAGTGCAGCAGCACGCCCGCTTCGGGGAAGCCCTCTTCCTCCAAGATGGCGAAGCCCTCGTCGTGGGCTTCGCGCATGTGCAAGACAAGCGGCAGGTCGAACTCGTGGGCGATGGCAATCTGGCGGCGGAACACGTCCTGCTGCGCATCGCGCGGGGAGAAGTCGTAGTGGTAATCCAGCCCCACTTCCCCCAGGGCGGCCACGCGGCCATCCGCCAGAAGCCGCCGCAGGCGCGCCTCCAGGGCATCGTCCCAATGGGAAGCGTTGTGGGGATGGCAGCCCACCGCGATGCGCACGGCGCCAGGGGAAAGCAGCGGCGGCTCTTCCGCATCCGCACCGGATTTGGCAACAGCGGGAAGCCCTTCCGGCGCCAATCCCTGCCCCGGCAGCAGCACCGGCCCGCTCTCCCCCGCCGGCAGCGCCCGCAGCTGCCCCAACAGCGCCCGGGCCTGCGCCTGCCACTGCTCCAAATGCTCGAAGGTGGCATCACCGTCTTCCCACACGTCCACGATGGTGCACAGAAAGTCAACGCCGAGGTGGGCGGCACGCGCCAGAGCCAAAGGCGGGCTGGCCAAAAGCTGCAGATGGGCATGGGTGTCCGCCACCGGCACCCCCAGCACGGGGGCCTCCACCGGCCGCCACTTGCCATGGCGGCGCGGTTGGCGGAACAGCAGGTCGAAATATACCGGGTCGTCATCGAAGCGCGTCATGGGCGGCCCTTATGCCATGTCCACCGAAATTTTCTCCACGTCCAGCCGCGGGAACAGGGGGTCGCCCTTCTCCACGGCGTTGCCGGCCGGCAGCTGGCCCCACGCGGTGGCCGCCTGGATGTCCTCCGCAGCGCAGGCGTTGCCCAGCCCCAAGCGGCGCATCACCTCGTTGGAAGTGTTGGGCATGAAGGGGGCCATGTACAGGGCGATGATGCGGATGGCCTCCAGCGAGTTGTAGATGACGGCCGCCAGCTCATCGGCGGTTTCCGGGCTTTTGGCCAGGTTCCACGGAGCCGATTCCTCCACGTACAGGTTCACCCGCTGGGCCACCTTCTGCACCGCGGCGGCGGCGCCGGTGAAGTCCACCTCGCCCATGCAGCCGTCGTAGGTGGCGTACAGCTGGTCGGTCAGCTCCCGCAGCGGGTTCTGCTCGGCGCCGGCGGGAGCCTGGGGCACCTTCCCCTCGAAGTACTTGCCGGCCATGTTCATCACACGGGAACAGAGGTTGCCCCAGGTGTTGGCCAGCTCGTTGTTGTACACCTGCACCATGCGCTCCATGGAAATGGAGCCGTCCTGGCCGAACTGCACGTCCGACATGAAATAGTAACGGTAGGCGTCCACGCCGAAGATGCTCACCAAATCGGCGGGCATGAGGCCGTTGCCCTTCGACTTCGACATCTTCTCGCCCTTGGTGAGCAGAAAACCGTGGCCGAACACCGTGTGGGTGATGGGCAGGCCGGCCGCCATCAGCATGGCGGGCCAGATGACGCAGTGGAAGCGGATGATGTCCTTGCCCACGAAGTGGTAGTTCATGGGCCAGTGGTAGTCGAATTCGCCGGGGCGGTTGGGGTCGGCGTAGCCGATGCCGGTAAGGTAGGCCAGCAGCGCGTCGGCCCACACATAGGCCACGTGCCCCTCGTCGAAGGGCAACGGAATGCCCCAGTCGAAGGTGGAGCGTGAGATGGAGAGGTCCTTCAGGCCGCGGCTCACAAAGGACACGATCTCGTTGCGGCGCGATTCGGGCCGGATGAAGTCGGGGTTGCTGGCGTAGAAGTCCAGCAGCGGCTGCTGGAACTCGGACAGCTCGAAGAACCAGTTTTCCTCCCCCGAGCTCATTAGCTGCACGGGGCGCTTGCAGTCGGGGCACACGAACTGCCCTTCCTCGTTCTTCTCAAGGTCGCTTTCGGCGTAGTATGTTTCCTCGTGCACGCAGTACCAGCCCTCGTAGGCCCCCTTGTACAGGTAGCCCTTCTCGTGCAGTTCGGTCCAGAACTTCTGCACGGTGCGCGCCTGGCGCGGCTCGGTGGTGCGCACGAAGTCGGTGTAGGTGATGTCCAGCAAATCCCAGGCGTCGCGGAAGGCGGGCTCCATGGAGTCGCACCAGGCCTGCGGCGTCATGTCATGGGCGGCGGCAGTGTCGGCCACCTTCTGGCCGTGCTCGTCCATGCCGGTGACGAAGGCCACGTCGTAGCCGTTCATGCGCTGGTAACGGGCCACGGTGTCGGCCGCCACCGTAGTGTAGGCGGTGCCCAGGTGGGGCGCGGCGTTCACGTAGTAAATGGGGGTGGTGAAAGAGTACGAGCCTTTCGACATGGATTCTCCTCGCGCTGGGTTCCCCGAACTGATGATGCCCGGAAAACGACGGATTTTTGCATCCGCTTATAGTACCACTGCGCACCCCAGACAAATGACAGGGGACGAGGATAACGTCATGTTTTATGGAGGGTGGGCCGACCCGACAGGCCTGCGCTCGACGCTCCGTACGAGGGGAACTAACTCGCCCTTCGGGCGAGTGGATTTCCCCTCTACTCCGCTTGGCCGGACCTCGCTCCGACCCGCCGGGT
>ERZ777306.1956-NODE-1956-length-28856-cov-17.787820_pt1 | contig 28856 bp, 25 predicted proteins | sample MGYA00374966_ERZ777306 | MGnify/ENA primary metagenome ERZ777306 (study PRJEB29329, sample SAMN06343882) | mouse gut metagenome | isolation source: Mouse cecum | place: Austria: Vienna | collected 2014-11-15 ... | reverse complement strand
AAACATCCCGACTTGACGGAACATTCACCTTCACGAACCATACACGCAATGCGCATAACGCCGAAACGAACATAAATGACCGGTCCCGGTGCAGCATAATACCAAGATTAGAAAGAGGAACGCCCGCCGTCGATGGCTTCGTAACATATCACTCTACATTTAGTAGCCTCGACGGCGGGGCGTTCCACCCTTTGAGAGCCATCCTTCACACGATTGGCCGGCATGCCCTCATCTTATCAGCCATCCCTGGCGGGCATGCCGTTTTCGAAAATTCATCCACCCTATATATCGGAACGTCCGCCGAAGAGGAACTGTGCGCAAGGATTGAGTGCTTGGCATCGGCTGGACGTTCCCCCTTTTATCACACATTTGGGGAGGCATGCCCGTTCAGGACATGCCGTTTTAACCGCGCGTTACCATGACGGACGGCCTCTGAACGGATTTTACATCAATTCTCTTATTGGTATTACACACAGCTCACTCATCCGTTCATGTCGTCCGGCTTCTTTTCACAGCGGGCCCCGCCGACATCGAAAGTCGGCGGGCCTGCTGTTTGTTCTCGTCGGCATACGCCGCACGTCCGTCAGACGAAAGGCAGCTTGACAACCTCGGCCTTCAGCAGGCGGCCGCGCACCTCGACGGCGATTTCGGTGCCCGCCTTGGCGCAATCGCTCCGCACGTAGCCCATACCCACACCGATCTTCAGGCAGGGGGACATGGTGCCCGAGGTGACGCAGCCGATCTCCTCGCCGGCCGGCGTCGTCAACTTGTATTCGTGGCGCGGAATGCCGCGGTCGATCAGCTTGAAGCCGACCAGCTTGCGGCTGACACCCTCGGCCTTCTGGCGCTCCATCAGGCCGCGGTCGATGAACTCCTTCCCCTCGGCGAACTTGGTGATCCAGCCCAGTCCCGCCTCGATGGGCGAGGTGGTGTCGTCGATATCGTTGCCGTAGAGGCAGAATCCCTTCTCCAGGCGCAGCGTGTCTCGGGCGCCCAGACCGATGTTCTGCAGGCCGAACTCCTCGCCCGCCTGCCACAGCGCCGTCCAGAGGCGTTCGCCGTCCTCGTTAGCTACGTAGATCTCGCAGCCGCCCGCACCGGTATAGCCCGTGATGGAGAGGATGGCGTCGCAGCCGGCCACCTTCATCTTGCGGAACGTATAGTACTCCATCTCCTCGACCGGCTCGTCGCACATCTTCTGCACGATCTTCATCGCCAGGGGACCCTGCACGGCCAGCTGGCAGATCTCGTCGGAGGCGTTGTAGAGCTCCTTGCCGGGGGTCATGCCGAAGGCCTCGCCCTGCGCGCAGATATGCCTCCAGTCCTTCTCCACGTTGGCGGCGTTGACGACCAGCAGGTAGGTCTCGGCATCGATGCGATAGACCAGGATGTCGTCCACGATGCCGCCGCGGCCGTTGAGCATGCAGGAGTACTGCACCTTGCCGTCGTAGAGCTTGGAGACGTCGTTGGAGGTGATGCGCTGCAGCAGGTCGAGCGCCCGGGGACCCTTGACCCAGATTTCGCCCATATGGCTCACGTCGAAGACGCCGGCGCGCTCCCGCACGCAGAGGTGCTCGTCGTTGATGCCGGTGAACTCGATAGGCATATTATAGCCCGCGAATTCGGCCATTCGGGCTCCGTTGGCAATGTGGTACTCGGTAAAAACGGTTGTTTTCATGGTTGCGTATTGGATTTTCGGTTGGTTTCGTTACTCGTCGCGCCGCTTCACGCCCATGCGGGGGCAGCGGCGGAACTCCTTCTCGCGGTCGAACAGATAGCGGTAGGTGGTGTGCATCTTGTGTTTGCGGGCGCAGATATAGCTTTCGACCATGCGGTTCATCACGGGGTTGAAGTCGCCGATCCAGGCGAACTCGATGGACTTGTAGCGGCAGGCCGGCGTGCGCAGGAACCCCTCGAGCATGGCGCGCATGCAGCCCGACTCGACGCCCCGCCCGTGGTACTCGGGAGCAATGCCGAAGATCAGGGCGAAGATGCGGTCGCTCCGGCGAGCCACCTTCAGGTCCCACATCAGCCGCAGCTTGTTCCACCAGCCCAGCTTGCCGTCGAACTTGCCCACAATGCGGTTCAGGTCGGGCAGCATGACGAAGAAGCCGACCGGCTCCCCGTTGAAATAGGCGAACCAGATCAGGTGGGGGTCGACGATGGGTTTCATCGTCCGCATGAGCGCCTGCGCCTGCTCGCGGGTCATGGGTTTCACGCCCGAGAAGAGCGCCCAAGCCTTGTTATAGATCAGGCGCAGGTTCTCGGCCGCCTCCTCGAGCTCCGACATGTCGATATGGCGGAACTTGTAGCCCGCCGAGAAGACCCGCTCGGCCCGTTCATAGGCGCTGGGGGTGATATCGTCGTTCGCGATGTCCCAGACGTAGGTGTTCTGGTCGAAGTAGTTCCGGAATCCGTAGTTCTCGAACAGCTCCCGGTAGTAGGGCGGGTTGTAGGGGTTTTCATAAAGAGGCTGGAACTCGTACCCCTTCACCAGCAGGCCCCACCACGAGTCGCGGGGGCCGAAGTTGATGGGTCCGTCCATCGCCTCCATGCCCCGGCTCGAGAGCCACAGCCGGGCGGCGTCGAAGAGCTTGTCGGCCAGCGCCTGGTCGTCGATCGCCTCGAAGAAGCCGCAGCCGCCCGTGGGCTGCTCCTCGAGCGCGGCCTGCTCGCGGTTGTAGAAGGCCGCGATGCGGCCCACCGTCTCGCCCTGCTCGTTGCGGGCGATCCAGCGAATCGCCTCGCCGTCGGCGAACATGTCGTTGCGGGCGGGATCGAAGACCTTGCGGAGCGACTCCTCGATGGGGCAGACCCAGTTGCGGTTTCCTGCATAGATTCGGCGGGGCAAATCGAAAAAGGCCCGCTCCGTGGCGGCATCGTTCACCTCCTGTAGGGTATACGTATGTGCTTTCATTATTCGAAATAGTGGGATGACAAGAGCAAAGATAACAAAATTTTCCTATTTTTGTATGCGAGACCAATCATTTACCGCCATGAACCGAAATTTCGGAACCGAGACCCGGCCCAAAAGCCCCCTGATGCAGCGCCGCATACACAAGATCCTGCTCGTCTGCTGCAGCTACGACGGCTACATCCTCGAGGAGGACGGACACATCGAGCAGCAGATCAACCGGGAGTACCTCGATCTGAACATGTCGAACCCGCCCTCCTTCACGCGGGTAAGCTCGACCGGCGAGGCGCTCGAACGGCTGGAGCGGGAGCCCGGGTTCGACTTCATCCTGACCATGTACAACGTGGGCGAACCCGACGTGTTCCGGTTCGGGAGGATCGTCCGCGAACGGTGGCCCGAGATTCCCGTGGCGCTGCTGACCAGCTTCTCGAAGGACATCTACCGCCGCATCGAGGAGCAGGACTGCTCGGGGCTCGACTCCATATTCTGCTGGCACGGCAACACGGAGCTCATCACGGCCATCATCAAACTCATGGAGGACAAGATGAACGCCGACGAGGACATTCTCGAAGGGGGCGTGCAGGCCATTCTGCTGGTCGAGGATTCGATCCGCTTCTACTCGACCTACCTGCCCGAGCTCTACAAGCTGCTCCTGCTCCAGAACACCCGGTTTCTGCAGGACGCCCTCAACGAACAGCAGCAGGTGCTGCGCAAGCGGGCCCGCCCGAAGGTCCTGCTCGCCACCAGCTACGACGAAGCCCTCGGGCTCTACGAAAAGTACAGGAACAATCTGCTGGGGGTGATCTCCGACGTGGGGTTCGTCCGCCACCGGGGCGACCGCCCCGCCGACGAGCAGACCGACGCCGGCATCGAACTCTGCCGGCGGATCAAAGAGGACAATCCGCTCATGCCCGTGCTGTTGCAGTCCTCCCAAACCGAATACCGCGAAGCGGCCGAGGCGCTGGGCGCCGGCTTCATCGCCAAGAACTCGAAGACCCTCCTCACGCAGATGAGCGACTACATCGCCCGGGAGTTCGCCTTCGGCGACTTCGTATTCAAGGACCCCGGGACAGGCGCCGTCATCGGCCGGGCCAAAGACCTGAAGGAGATGCAGGAGCTGATCGCCGCGGTCCCCGACCCCGTATTCGAATACCACACGTCGCAGAACCACCTCTCGAAATGGCTCTATGCGCGGGGGCTGTTTCCGCTGGCCGCCTCGATCCGCAGCCTCGACGCCAGCCACTTCCGAACCGTGGCATCGCACCGCGCGGCCCTCGTGGCGCTCTTCAAGGACTACCGCGTCCTGCTGGGGCAGGGGGTGATCGCCCGTTTCGACGCCGCGACCTACAGCGATGCCATCGGATTCGCCCGCATGGGCGAGGGCTCGCTCGGCGGCAAGGCGCGCGGGCTGGCCTTTCTGAATGCCCTGTTGCAGAAATACGCCCTCTACGACAAATATCCGAACGTGCGGATCCGAATCCCCCGCTCGGTCGTCATCGCCACCGACTACTTCGACGAATTCATCCGCACGAACGGGCTGGAATACGTCATCGGCCGGGAGATGAGCGACGAGGAGCTGCTGACCGAATTCGTCTCGTCGCACCTGCCCGAACGGCTGCTGGCCGACCTGAAGGTCTTCGTGTCGACCGTGAAGCGCCCGCTGGCGATCCGCTCCTCGTCCAAGCTCGAGGATTCGCACTACCAGCCCTTCGCCGGCATCTATTCCACCTACATGATTCCCCGCACCGACGACGAGGACCAGACCCTGCGCCTGTTGCTCAAGGCCGTCAAGAGCGTCTACGCCTCGGTCTACTTCGCCGCCTCGCGCGCCTACATCCAGACCTCGCAGAACCTCCTCTCGGAGGAGAAGATGGCGGTGATCGTGCAGGAGGTGTGCGGCACCGGACAGGAGGGCTTTTTCCTGCCCACCTTCTCGGGCGTGGCCCGCTCGATCAACCATTATCCCATCGGCGACGAGAGGCCGGAGGAGGGGATTTGCAACCTGGCCATGGGGCTGGGCAAGATCGTGGTGGACGGCGGCCGCACGCTGCGCTTCTCGCCCCGCTGGCCGCAGCGCGTCCTGCAAACCTCGACCCCCGGTCTGGCCCTGCGCGAAACGCAGGACGAGGTGATGGTCCTCGACCTGCGGCCCGAGGCGTTCCGCACTTCGAGCGACGATGCGGTCAACGTCCGGCGGCTCGACCTTGCGACGGCGGGCCGGCTTCGCCAGATGCGCTTCGTGGGGTCGGTCTGGGACCGCGAGAACGACCGCATATCGGACTCCCCGACCAATCCGGGACGCAAGCTGATAACCTTCAACAACATTTTGAAATACGGCGCCTTCCCGCTGGCCGACATCGTTGCCGAGATGCTGCGCATGGGGGCCGAAGAGATGCACTGCCCCGTGGAGATCGAGTTCGCCGGGAATATGGACGTCCCCGCCGGCGAACGCTGCCTGATGAATCTGCTCCAGATCCGGCCGATCATCGACAGCCCCGACAACCGCCCGATCGACTGGGCGGGGATCGACCCCGGCGAAACGCTCATCTACGCCGAGAGCGCACTGGGCGTGGGCCGCATGGAGGGGATCACGGAGATCGTCTACGTCAAGCCCGAAAGCTTCGACAAGCTCCGCACCGAGCGGATCGCCGACGAACTGCTCGAGCTGAACCGCCGGATGCGCGACGAAGGCCTCAGCTACGTGCTGGTCGGGCCGGGACGGTGGGGCACCTCGATCCCCACGCTCGGCATTCCGGTGAAGTGGAGCCACATCTCGGAGGCGAAAGTGATCGTCGAATGCGGCATCGAGGGCTTTCATGTCGACCCCTCGCAGGGCACCCACTTCTTCCAGAACGTCACCTCGCTGGGGGTCGGCTACCTCAACGTGGCCCCCTACCGCGGCGAGGGGCGTTTCGACGTCGAGCGCCTGAACGCCCTGCCCGCCGCCTCCGAGACGACCTTTCTGCGCCGCGTCCACTTCGAGCGGCCGCTCGAGGTCTGCGTCGACGGCAAGTCGAACCGGGCCTTCGTCCGGACCGGTTTTCCGGATCCGGATAACGAATCCTGAAAATTATCGCGAAAAACGTTACGGATTATCGAAAAATAACGTATATTTGTGTAAACGGATAACGAAAACCACACTTAAAACTTTCGAATAAAATGAACGTAAGCAAACTGATGGCCGAGCTCGAGCGCAAGCACCCGGGCGAAAGCGAGTACCTGCAGGCCGTGCAGGAGGTACTGGAGTCGATCGAGGAGGTCTACAACCAACACCCCGAATTCGAGCGCGCGAAGATCGTGGAGCGCATCGTGGAACCCGACCGCATCTTCACCTTCCGCGTGACGTGGATCGACGACCGCGGCGAGGTGCAGACCAATCTCGGCTATCGCGTACAATTCAACAGCGCCATCGGCCCCTACAAGGGCGGTCTGCGCTTCCACAAGGCCGTGAATCCCTCGATGCTCAAGTTCCTGGGCTTCGAGCAGACCTTCAAGAACGCCCTCACCACACTGCCGATGGGCGGTGCGAAGGGAGGTTCGGATTTCGACCCCGTGGGCAAGTCCGACGCCGAGATCATGCGTTTCTGCCAGGCCTTCATGCTGGAGTTGTGGCGTAACATCGGCGTGGACACCGACGTTCCCGCCGGCGACGTAGGCGTGGGCGGCCGTGAGATCGGCTTCCTGAACGGCATGTATCAGAAGCTGGCCCGCGAATACCACACGGGCGTGCTGACCGGCAAGGGCATGACCTGGGGCGGCTCCGTGCTGCGTCCCGAGGCCACCGGCTTCGGCGCCCTCTATTTCGTGGAGCACATGCTCAAGCGCGCCGGCAGGAGCCTTCAGGGCGCTACGGTAGCCCTCTCGGGCTTCGGCAACGTAGCGTGGGGCGCCGCCAAGAAGGCCACCGAGCTGGGCGCCCGCGTAATCGCCATTTCGGGTCCCGACGGCGTGATCTACAACCCCAACGGCATGACCCCCGAGAAGATCGACTACCTGCTCGAGCTGCGCGCCTCGAACCGCAACATCGTGGCTCCCTTCGCCGAGAAATTCCCCGACGCCACCTTCACCCCGGGCAAGAAGGCCTGGTCGGTCAAGTGCGACATCGCCCTGCCGTGCGCCTTCCAGAACGAGCTGAACGGCGACGACGCCAAGGAGCTGCTGGCTAACGGCACCTGGTGCTGCGCCGAGGTTTCGAACATGGGCTGCACCCCCGAAGCCATCCACGCATTCCAGCAGGCCGGCATCCTGTTCGCTCCCGGCAAGGCCGTCAACGCCGGCGGCGTGGCTACCTCGGGTCTGGAGATGACGCAGAACTGCATGCACATCTCCTGGTCGGGCAAGGAGGTCGACGAGAAGCTCCATTTCATCATGGAGAGCATCCACGAGGCCTGCGTCCAGTACGGACAGCAGCCCGACGGCTCGGTCAACTACGTGAAGGGCGCCAACATCGCCGGCTTCATGAAGGTGGCCCGCGCCATGCTGGAGCAGGGCATCATCTGATCCCCTCCCAAGCCGAAACGAACAAGCCGAAGCGTATTGCTTCGGCTTGTTTTTTCTCTGCACGGACCGGAAGGCTCAAACCCGGATGAGCGGGTCCAGCCTCTTTCCCGAACGGGAATCAGAACGGATGCACGGCCCGGACCGAGAAGCTGATTCCCCCCTTGAACTCGGGCGAGAGGTAGGGCGGCTCGGTTCCCAGGTGGGTGCAGTAGGCCTTGCGGGCATCCTCCTCCGTCGAGGAGAAATAATAGGTCTTGCCGTCCAGCCGCTTGCCTCCGTGCTCCTTGAGGCTGTCGTTCATCTTCACCCGGGCCTGCCGGTTGTAGATGTGGCGGGTTCCGCCGTTGAAGTTGAAGCCGATAGCCAGCCACTCGTCGATCGAGGGGAGATACCACCCCTCGCCCAGCGAACGGCACCACCCGAAGGCCGGAAACTCCTCCCACGAGGCGCCGTTCTCCACCATGTAGCGAGCCACGGCCTCCATATTTTTCGCCCCGTCGCTCTTGTCGGCCGCGCCGACCGCACGGGCATCCGCCTTCTTCGCCGTATCCCAATGGAGCACCGCCTCGCCGAGCGAGAGGATCAGGCCGTGCCGGCCGTCCTCGGTCACCGTGCAGACGACGCCACGCACCCCGTCGCGGTCGTAATAGTCGCCGACCTCGTAGGTCCTGAGCACATAGTCGGAAGCGGATGCTTGCGCGGAGGTCGCCGAGGATTCGGCAGGTGCCGGAACCGGCTGGGCCGCCGGCTGCCGGCCGGAAAACTCCTCCCGCTCGCCGTTCACGTACTGGATATACCGGATGTCGCCCACGGGAAGGACATAGGTCGGACCGCCGGGGTTGGAGAAACGTTTGTAACGCACCGCCTCGGGTGTAATTTCCAGCACATTGGCCTCGATGGTCGTATCGTCGGTGCGCACGATCCGGTCCTGGGCCGCCGCGCTTCCGCCGAGAGCGATCGCCGAAAAGATCAAAAGAGTTCGTTTCATGGTTCTGAATTTATACAAAGGTAGTGATTTTTCGCGAAAACGCCCACTCCCCCGGCCTTCAAACGCGGAGAGGTCGAAAAAAGTATTATCTTTGCTCCGATAAATCGTTTTTAACGAAAGTTTTTCGACATGGGATTTTTCGATCTTTTCAAAAAGAAGCAGGATAACGCCGCGGCGGCAGCCCCGGCACCCGAAACGGCGGCAGCCGGGCAGACCGACCGGCAGGAGCTGGAGGCCGGACTGGAGAAGACCAAAACGGGGCTTTTCTCGAAGCTGGCGCGGGCCGTGGCCGGACGGTCGACGGTCGACGCCGACGTGCTGGACGACCTGGAGGAGGTGCTGATTACCTCCGACGTCGGCGTGGAGACCACCGTGAAGATCATCCGCAGCCTGGAGGAGCGCGCCGCGCGCGACAAATACATGAACGCCTCGGAGCTGCAGTCGATGCTGCGCGACGAGGTGGCCCGGCTGATGGAGGAGTCACACCGCTCGGAGCGCGACTTCGGCATTGAGGTGAAGCCCGGAACCCCCTACGTGATGATGGTCGTCGGCGTCAACGGCGCCGGCAAGACCACCACCATCGGCAAGCTGGCCGCCCAGCTCTCCAAGGCCGGGCGCAAGGTCTATATCGGTGCGGCCGACACCTTCCGCGCCGCCGCCATCGACCAGCTGGCCGTGTGGGCCGAGCGGGCCGGGGCCACGATGATCCGTCAGGAGATGGGCAGCGACCCCGCGTCGGTGGCCTACGACACCCTGAAGTCGGCCGTGGCGAACGGCGCCGACGTGGTGCTGATCGACACGGCGGGCCGCCTGCACAACAAGATCGGCCTGATGAACGAGCTGACGAAGATCCGCAACGTGATGGCGAAGGTGATTCCCGACGCACCGCACGAGGTGATGCTCGTGCTCGACGGCTCGACGGGGCAGAACGCCTTCGAGCAGGCCCGTCAGTTCACCCAGGCCACGCAGGTCACATCGCTCGCCATCACCAAGCTCGACGGCACGGCCAAAGGGGGCGTCGTGATCGGCATCAGCGACCAGTTCCGCATTCCGGTGCGCTACATCGGCGTCGGAGAAGGGATCGACCAGTTGAAGATGTTCGACCGCAGGGAGTTCGTAAAGGCACTGTTCGGCGATGAAAAAAATTAACGTCATCACCCTCGGCTGTTCGAAAAACACGGTGGACAGCGAACACCTGATGGCCCAGCTGCGGGCCTCGGGTTATGAAGTGGCGGCCGACAGCGACCGCACCGACGCCAAAGTGGTGGTCATCAACACCTGCGGATTCATCGGCGACGCCAAGCAGGAGTCCGTCGACCTGATCCTGCGGGCCGCGGCCGCCAAGACGGCGGGCAGGATCGAGCGCCTTTTCGTGATCGGCTGCCTCGCGGAGCGCTACGCCGACGAGCTGCGCAGCGAGCTGCCCGAGGTCGACGAATTCTTCGGCGTGCACGACTGGGCGGGCATCGCCCGGGCGCTGGGGGCCGAGCACCGTGCGGAGTGCGAAACCCGCCGCGTGCTGACGACCCCGAAGCACTACGCCTACCTGAAGATCTCCGAAGGGTGCAACTGGAAATGCGGCTACTGCGCCATCCCGCTCATCCGGGGCGAGCACCTCTCCGTACCGATGGAGACCCTGCTCGAAGAGGCGCGCGGACTGGCCGCCGCCGGCGTGAAGGAGTTGATGGTTATCGCACAGGACACCACCTACTACGGCATCGACCTCTACGGCCGGCGCCGGCTGGCCGAACTGCTCGCCGAGCTCTGCCGCATCGAGGGGCTGGAGTGGATCCGCCTGCACTACGCCTACCCCGCGGGATTCCCCGACGATGTGATCGAGACGATGGCCCGCGAGCCCAAGATCTGCAAATACCTCGACATCCCCTTCCAGCATATCTCCGACGCCCAGCTCACGGCCATGAAGCGCCGTCACACGAAGGCCGAGGCGATGGAGCTGATCCGCCGCCTGCGGAGCGCCGTGCCCGACATCGCGCTGCGCACCACGCTGCTGGTGGGCTATCCCGGCGAGACGGAGGCCGACTTCGAGGAGCTGGCCGACTTCGTGCGCGAAGTGCGGTTCGACCGGCTGGGAGTGTTCGCCTACTCGGAGGAGGAGGGAACCTACTCGGCCGAGAAGCTGCACGACGACGTGCCGGAGGAGGTGAAGCAGTCGCGCGTGGACCGGATCATGCGCCTGCAGGGCGAAATCGCGCTTGCGAACAACCTCCGCCGCGTGGGGCGCCGAGAACGGGTGATCATCGACTCGCGCCAGGGCGACTACTACGTCGGCCGGTCGCAATACGACTCGCCCGAGGTGGATCAGGAGATCCTGATCCCGGCGACCGGGCGCCGGCTGCTGCGGGGCCGCTTCTACGACGTGCGGATCACCCGCGCGGAGGAGTACGACCTCTATGCCGAGCCCGTCGGGAAAGCGTGAATTTTGGAATATCGAAAAAAATTCCTACCTTTGGATGGAATTGTAGCATTGCAACGCGAAACATGGCTGTAAAGAGCATCGTCACGGAGTTGGGACAGCGCCAGGCACGGCTGATCGACGACCATCGCAAACTGGTCGCGCTCTGCGGGAAACTGGCCTCCGAACGGGACGCGCTGAAAGAGGAGAAGCGACTCCTCGAACAGAAGATCCGCAATCTGGATCACGAGCTCTCGAAAATGCAGCTCACCGCCGGACTGGCGGGCGGCAGTGCCGACAAGGAGAAGGCGCGGGCACGAGTCAACCGTTTGATGCGGGAGGTAGACAAGTGCATCGCCCTGCTGAACAAACCGCAGTGACTTCGGCCCTATGGAAAAGGCGAAACTGACCATGAATCTCAAGGTAGCGGGCAAACCCTACCGCGTGAATACCCGGCCCGAAAAGGAGGAGATCTACCGTCTGGCCGAACAGGAGGTCAACGACTACATCAACAGTTTCCGCAAGGGGAACTACAAGGGCTTCGAAGATAGAGACTACATCGCACTGGCCGCCCTGCATCTGGCGATATCCAACGTGCAGATGCGCCAGACGCGCGAGGTGGGCAACGAAGATTTGAAGGCTCTGGACGAGCTGAACCGCAATTTGGACGCTTATTTGAACGAAGTGGCGATCGAGCAGGTACAGAAAAAGTGATTTTTCAGACCGCCGCTCCACGAACAGGTTCTTTACATACGAAAGAAATCTACCCGCATAGATTCCTTAAGCTTTGCGAAACTGAACAATTTTTACATTGAGGCAACTCGCGTCTTATCAAAATCAGGCCTTGACCCTTCGGGGTGCCGCTCCGTGCGGCCGTTGGAAGATTGCGAATGGCGGAGCCCTCACACATGACTTATCTTGCAGATTCGTCAAACAAGAAAAGGGATCCGTGCGGGTTTTTTAAGACCATTTTTAACCAACATAATAAAAACCAAACGAAATGGGTACAATTATTTTAACAGCCGGCATCTCCGCCGTTGCGGCTGTCGGAGTGTACGTTCTGATCACCAATCTGGTGTTGAAGAACAGCATCCGGAAGCGCAGCGAGGCCGCCGTCAAGGAGGCCGAAGCCGAAGGCGAGATGATCAAGAAGGAGAAGATCCTTCAGGCGAAGGAGAAGTTCATACAGCTCAAAAGTGAACACGACCGTCAGGTCAACGAACGGAATCAGCGGATCGCCCAGAGCGAGCAGCGCGCCAAGCAGATCGAGAACAACCTGCAGAATCAGCAGCGCGATCTGGAGAACAAGCTCAAGGAGAACGACCGCATCCGCGAGCAGATGCAAAACCAGCTGCAACTGCTGGAGCACAAGAAAGAGGAGGTCGAGCAGCTGCGCCGCGAGCAGAATTCGCGGCTGGAGCAGATCTCCGGCATGAGCTCGGAGGATGCCAAGAACATCTTGATCGAGAACATGAAGGCCGAGGCCAAGACCGACGCCGCAGCCTACATCAACGAGACCATCGAGGAGGCCAAGCTGACCGCCACGAAGGAGGCCAAGCGCATCATCGTCGCCTCGATCCAGCGCGTCGCCACCGAGACCGCCATCGAGAATGCCGTCACGGTGTTCAACATCGACAGCGACGAGGTGAAGGGTCGCATCATCGGCCGCGAGGGACGTAACATCCGCGCCCTGGAGGCTGCGACGGGCATCGAAATCATCGTCGACGACACCCCCGAAGCCATCATCCTGAGCGGCTTCGACCCCGTGCGCCGCGAGATCGCCCGTCTGGCGCTCCACCAGCTGGTGACCGACGGCCGCATCCACCCCGCCCGCATCGAGGAGGTGGTCGCCAAGGTCAAGAAGCAGATCGAGGAGGAGATCGTCGAGGTCGGCAAGCGCACGACCATCGACCTGGGAATCCACGGTCTGCATCCCGAGCTGATCCGTCTGATCGGTAAGATGAAGTACCGCTCCTCCTACGGACAGAACCTGCTGCAACACGCCCGCGAGACGGCCAACCTGGCCGGCATCATGGCCGCCGAGCTGGGGCTGAACCCCAAGACGGCCCGCCGCGCCGGTCTGCTGCACGATATCGGCAAGGTGCCCGACGACGAGCCCGAACTGCCGCACGCCATCATCGGTATGAAGCTGGCCGAGAAATTCAAGGAGAAGGCCGAGGTATGCAACGCCATCGGCGCCCACCACGACGAGACGGAGATGACCTCGCTGATCGCCCCGATCATCCAGGTCTGCGACGCCATCTCGGGTGCCCGTCCCGGCGCCCGCCGTGAAGTGGTGGAGTCCTATATCAAGCGTCTGAAGGAGATGGAGGACATCGCCCTCTCCTACCCCGGCGTGGTGAAGACCTATGCCATTCAGGCCGGCCGCGAGCTGCGCGTCATCGTCGGCGCCGACAAACTCTCGGATCAGGAGTCGGAGAGCCTGTCGCACGATATCGCCAAGAAGATTCAGGACGAGATGACCTACCCGGGTCAGGTGAAGATCACCGTCATCCGAGAAACCCGAGCCGTCTCGTACGCCAAGTAAACGGCTCTTTCCGGGTAGGCCATGAAGGCCATACCCAAATTCCCTCCCCTGCCCCTCCCTTTGTCAAAGGGAGGGGTTTTTATTCGGACTCGACAACGTAAAACCGGGCCAAGTCAAGATCACCGTCATCCGAGAAACCCGAGCCGTCTCGTACGCCAAGTAAACGGCTCTTTCCGGGTAGGCCATGAAGGCCATACCCAAATTCCCTCCCCTGCCCCTCCCTTTGTCAAAGGGAGGGGTTTTTATTCGGACTCGACAACGTAAAACCGGGCCAAGTCAAGATCACCGTCATCCGAGAAACCCGAGCCGTCTCGTACGCCAAGTAAACGGCTCTTTCCGGGTAGGCCATGAAGGCCATACCCCAATTCCCGCCCCTGCCCCTCCCTTTGACAAAGGGAGGGGTTTTCTTCGGGCCAGACAGCGCAAAACCGGGTCAGGTGAAGATCTCCGTTATCCGAGAACCCGAACTGGCTCCGACACGACATCAGGGGTTGTCCGACAAGCAGACAACCCCTGATCGTATTCTACAAATAACACGTCGCTATTTATCCATTATTTTCGCAATCGGCACCGTTTTTTCAAATTCCGCTTTCGTCATATATTTATAGACACCGATTTGACGCAAACATTTTCCTTCAGGAATTTCTATTATCTGATCGTCGTAATAATATTTCCCTTCGTCGTTTATTAGCAGAACCATCAACTCGGTCGTAGCATTCCAAGAAGCATAGCTTTTATCGATCTCTCTCGCCAACGCTGCTCCATGATCCAAAACCTGAAAGACCTCGAACGGTTGAGTACTCAATATCTCACCGGGTTCATCGAACAAAACGATCCCGTTCTCACCATTATCGTTACGAGAAGAATAGTTGACAGCCAATGCCACAAGAACTAAAAATAATATTCCGGAGAAAAAGCCTCCGATAAAAATCCATAAACTCTTCATCACAGGTTACTTTATACATTACAAATCATCTCCGTTCGCACGGTTATACTCATTGTCGTAAAACATACAGATATAGTACTTTCCGGAATGCTCCGAGATCATAAACCACACGGGTTTCTTCAACTTTCTTTCTAAAAGATAGTCCAGGGCTTTCGAATACATCTCGGTCTTTAGCTCCTCCGTACCATGCTCAATCTGCTCATCCGTATACCTGCTACTTAAAAACATTCGTACAGCCAACGAATCAGGTTCTACAGGAGCCTGATAAAATACAGCCTCATAACGTTTTTTATGAACTGTCATCTCATATGAGATATCCTCGTCCTCCGGAATCACCTGATCATCACGATACGCGACATACCTGGGATTGCTTTCGAACTGGCGACAGAGTTGGTTGAACCGAATCTGAATATCTCTTTCACCAACCAAAGTAGCATCCGCAACCATTAACCGATAAACCTTATTATTATTGGTTACGACATGAATATCGACGTTCCGACCATTAAATTCACCTTCCAATATATTGCTATTATTAGGATCAATTTGATATCCTTTTTCACGCAATTTCCGAATCATCTCCGCCTTGCTTCCGTCAACCGGAATACCGAGGAACTTCGTGACATCCTTTTCCTGTGCGAACGTAACAGAGCATAAGCACAGTGACACAATAAAAAACAGCTTCTTCATAATGAATTCATTTTTTGCCCTCCAGTTCCTCAAGAGCATTCATAAAGCGAGAAGCGTGGAACTGTAATGTCCACATCTTTGTTGAAGGTCCTGAGAAAACCTGAAGAGCAGATGTAGTAATAGCAGTCCACGCGTACGCGAAGAACCACTATGCTCTCTTTGCTCTTTTTGAAAATTTCTCAGGTTTTCAACAACAAGAGTAAGCATAACGCTTCTTAAATGTATAATATGTCAAATCGAGCAACGTCCGATCCGTTACAAAGATAGAGAAAAAATTTCAACGCGGAAACCGAAAACAGAATAAAATGAAAATCCCGCCGAAGTGAACTTCAGCGGGATTTTCTGTGCCCAGGATAGGACTCGAACCTACACGGTATCACTACCACTAGTACCTGAAACTAGCGTGTCTACCATTTCACCACCTGGGCGATTTCGTTGAACACGGATGCAAAGGTAGTATATTTTTTTTAATCTGAAAGCATTTTCGCGGAAAAATATGACAAAAATTCACAGTTCGGCATTCAATAGACACCTTTCACCTATGATAATCAGCAGGATAAATTTTATTAAAAATTCTTGTTGAAAAACCGGTATTGGAACAAAATCAGGTAGACGACCGCCACGCTGATATAGGCGTCGGCCAGATTGAAGATGGCTCCGAAGAAATAGTTCCGGCTGTCGACCAGAAAACTCAACCACGAGGGCACACCGTTCCACTGAAAGAGCGGGAAGTAGAACATGTCGACCACGCGACCCATCATGAAGCCGGCATAATGACCGCCGAACTCGGCGACGGTCGACGGCGTGGAGGCCGAGAAGATCAACCCGTAGAAGGCGCTGTCGAGGATGTTGCCGATAGCGCCGGCCAGAATCAGACAGAGACCGACGACGGCTCCGGTCGGGGCCTTCATCTTCATCAGCCGGTCGATGAACCAAAAGATGAACCCGCACAACCCCACGCGAAACAGGCTGAGGGCGATCTTGCCCCAGTCGACGGCTCCGCCCGACTCGATCCGCATGCCGAAAGCCGCTCCGTTGTTCTCTATGAAGCGGAGCTGAAACCAGTCGGGCACGACGATAATCGCTTCGTCGAGCCTCAGATGGGTCTTGATCCAGATTTTGAGCGCCTGATCCGCCAGCAGAAGGACGAAGAGCAAGACCGATATTTTTTTCCAGTTCATTGTCGCATGATTTTCGTTGCCGTGCAAAGATACGAATAAGCGAGGGCAAAAACAAGTTTACTTGTATTTTGCCGAGCGGGAGTATCTAAGGCGAAGCCAAAGCACGAATAAACGGGGGGGGCTGCAATTTGCCCCGCAGAAACAGCCAAGCCCCGCCGACATGCGTTGTCGGCAGGGCCAGCTGCCGAAAGAAGACGGATGACACGAACGGGTCAAAATAGCTATATTAAGTAATAACCAATTAATTAGGATAATAAATCCGTTCGGAGGCCGTCCGTCATGGAAAGGCGCGGTTAAAACGGCATGCCCGCCAGAGATGGATGACAAGACGAGGGCATGCCGGCCAACCGTGTGAAAGGTAGCACTGAAAAGTTGGAACGCACCGCCGTCGAGATTACTAAATGTAGAGTGATATGGTACGGGGCCATCGACGGCGGGCGTTCCTCTTTCTAATCTTGGTATTATGCTGCACCGGGACCGGTCATTTATGTTCGTTTCGGCGTTCTGCGCATTGCGTGTATGGCTCGTGAAGGTGAATGCGCCGATAGGTCGGGGCCTTTCGACTTTGCTGTCGCTCCGTTCAAGGTGACAGAGTCTGTCATTCCGAGCGAAGCCGCAGGCGCAGTCGAGGAATCTCGACTGTCACGGCCGAACTGGAGAAGTTAAAAATGAGAAAATGGGAGTAGAGTACCAAAATCCCCCGGTTTCTCGTTCGAATTCATGCGGGGAGGAGGAGCCCAGGACCGACCCGTTATCGAAGGGATGCACAAAAAAATCCCACCGAAGATTGATTTTTCCCGAAAAAAAGCTAACTTTGACCCTTGCGTATATATAAATGTATATTTGTTCAATTATGAAAAAGTACTTATCACTCTTCCTGTGTGCAGCCCTGTTCGCAGCTTGTACGAAGGATATCGATGAGCCGACGCCGCTTACCGCCGAGCAGGAGGCCGCCTATTCGAAGATCGTGGCCTCTCCCGCAGGCGCCCTCCCGGGTGTCCTGATGGTGAAGGTCGCTCCCGAAGCGGTCGAGCGCATCGAGGCCGGCACCACCCGCAGCGGCGGCACCCGTTCGGGCATCGAAACGATGGACGAACGGCTGGACCAGATCGGCGTGGAGCGTTTCCACCGTGTATTCCTCTCCGAGCCCGAGTTCGCCGACCGCGAGCGCGCCGCCGGACTGGACCGCTGGTATTACATCACCTTCGCCGAGACCACGGACCTGAGCGTCGCAGCCCGCACCCTGAGCATGGATCCCAGCGTGGCGAGCATCTGCTACGAATATCCCGTCGTCATGATCGGCGACGATCAGGAGAAGGGAAACATCACCTTCGAATTCGGCGACGGATCGACGACCCGCGCTTCGGAGATGCCCTTCGACGACCCCATGCTCTCGAAGATGTGGCACTATAACAACGACGGCACCTCGAACAAATCGGTTGCCGGCGCCGACATCAACCTCTTCGATGCCTGGAAGCTCTGCGCCGGAGAGTCGGGCGGTCGCGATATCGTCGTGGCCGTGATCGACCAGCCCGTGCAGGCCACTCACCCCGATCTGGCCGCCAACATGTGGGTCAACCCCAACAGCGCCGAGGTAGCCAAGGGGCTCACGCACGGCGCCCACTTCGTCTATGTCGACGAGAACGACAAGAACGGAGCCGGCGCAATGCCGCTCGACTGGGGACCGAGCGAGATTTTCCGCAACGGAGTCAGCACGGGTCAATACCAATATCTCGACCACGGTACGCACGTAGCCGGCACCATCGCCGCCGTGAACAACAACGGACTGGGCATTTGCGGTATCGCCGGCGGCAGCACGGCTCAGGGCGGCAACGTGAAGATCATGTCCTGCCAGTGGGAGATTCCCGCCACGCGGGCCAATCAGACCGGCAAATCGATCCTGGGTACGGTACGCGCATTCCAGTGGGCTGCCAACCGCGGTGCCGTCATCGCCCAGAACAGTTGGGGATACGGCATAGGCATCACGACCGATACGGAATTCGCCGCCTGGCCGGTCAAGGATGCAATCGACTACTTCATCACCTACGGCGGCAGCAACTCCCCGCTCAACGGCGGTCTGGTGATCTTCGCGGCCGGCAACGACGGTCCGCTGGACAAGGGTGCCCGGATCTATCCCGCCGCCTACAGCAAGGTAATTGCCGTAGGTGCCATGGCATCCGACTACACCCCCTCCTACTTCACGGACTACGGCGACTGGGTAGACCTCGTGGCTCCCGGCGGAGACGCATACTACGGAACCGAAGGTCAGATTCTCAGCACGGTGCTCGATCCCGGTACGGCCGGCTTCGTCTTCTCGGACGGTCGCAAAACGGGTTACGACTGGTTCCAGGGCACCTCGATGGCCTGTCCGCACGTGTCGGGCATCGCCGCCCTGGGTCTGGCCTACGCCGACAAGCTGGGCAAGAGCTACACGGTCGATCAGTACCGCAGCCTGCTCATGAGCAGCACCTACTCCATCGAGTCCTACCTCAAGGGAACCAAAGACGCGCAATACTCCACCAACATGGGAATTGTCGACACCACCATCGACTGCTCGGACTACCGCCGCAAACTGGGCGCGGGCTGCCTCGACGCCCTGCTTCTGCTGGCTAACATCGGCGGCATTCCAGTCATCACGATGGAGTGCACGGGCGACTACGTGAAGGTCGACCTCGGCAAGGCTCTCGGCGGTGCAGGCAAGCGCGGCATCTACGTAACCGTTTCGCCGGAGGCACAGACGCGCCTCGGCCTGAGCGGCTACAACCAGACGATTCCCTACCAGAACGGTATCTGGGAGGTGAAGTGCACCAACACCGGATCGGCTCTCGTAACGGTATCGGCCAACATCGGCGGTACGGCCGTATCGCAGGATGTCGTTCTGGTCGCCCGGTCGGCAAACGCTTCGAACGGCGGCTGGTTATAAGCCCTCCGCCCCGGATCAAAAAAAGAGTGTTCCCCGAAATTCGGAGGCCTACATTCAGCAAACAACCCCGTAACGCATGTTACGGGGTTGTTTGTTTCGAAGGCAGAGAACCGGCATCCTCTTCACGCGGCATCTTCAGAGAGTACGAAAACTACACGGATGCACCGCCACGGAGGCATCCGTCATCATTTTCGATCGGTTTTTGCAGGGGTTCTTAAAAAAACGATATGGACTCTCAAAAAACGACCTTCGAGGAGCCGGAAGATTTCGCCGCTCTTTACGGAGCTACTCCCGACCGCTGGACGGGGGTGGTGCGACGCATCCTGGACTACCTGAAGCGGCACGCATACCGGATCGCCTCGAATCGGATTCCCCTCCACCTGCTGGCGTGGTGGCAACTGCCCGAAATGCCGCCGATGTCCGAGTGGGCGAAGCCGTGCGGCTGTCTCGTCCGGCGGCGGCGCCGGAACATGCTCCTGAGATACATCGTCTTCGGCAAGCTATTCGACGAGATCTGGTGGCGGCACTATCGGCTGCAACCCGACTACCGCGAGCGGCTCGAGGTTCGCATGGACGCAACCTACGACCATCTGGCAACGGTGAACCGCTACCTGCTCCGGGCCCGCCGGGCCGGAGAGGCCGTACCCGAATTCGATCTGCTGGACGTCGACGCCCTAGACCGTATCGCCGCGAAGCTCCGCCGGAATGACGACCGAGGGACCGAATAACCCGTCATCCGAGCGGAAATGTCGCCTCCGGACACGATTTTCTACGGAAAAGCCGTAGAAAATAATAAAAAACGGTCTGATAATTTTGAGAAAATAAATAGAATCTTTAATTTTGTTCGTGAAGGCTGTACTCGCAGCGTAATACCAACGGAAGATTAAATAGTAAAATGGAAAAACAGCCGGGACCAAGCGCGGATCCTGGTCATTTTACATTCTATTTAATCTTTCATTACTCTGCACCGGGACCGTGCTTTTTATTGAAAAACAAAGAGCGTATCATGTACAACCAGTCGAAGAGAGCTATTGTCGAAAAGCCGGCTCGGGTGTTGTCGGGAATCCCCAATGCCCCGGCCGGCGGATTCATTCAGGGAGAACTCTACCTCTATCATCCTTCGGATCCCCGCTGTCCGGCATCGGACAGTCTGTGGGGCGTTTACGACCGGACAGAAAACGGAGCGGTCCGGTTGGAGACCAGCAGCCGCGACCTCTGCGGATTCCGGTTCTGGCACCCCTTGCCGGCTGCCTACCGCTATGCGCGTCTCGCCACCCGCTCCGAACTGCGCGACTACACGGCCGCCCTCGCCTTTTACGAGTGCAGGACACTCGAACAAATCCCGCCTCGCCGGTATCGGTGATTCGGTGCAAAGCGGGTCCGGTTCGACAGGGTGAATGCGCCACGCTGTCGGGCGGGGCTGGTAATTGCGAATCGGGAATGGAAGACAGCCGCCGGAATTGCAACGCCGGCGGCTGCGACCGCCTTACTCCTTCTCGGGGAATCCCTGCGCCTTTAGGCGGATGTCCGACCCGTCGGGCGTAACCAGATAGGCGCCCGTATTTTCAGCCGTGATATGTCCGATCACATCGACCATCCCCAACTGCATGATCTTCTCCTGCATGGAGAGGGGAACGGTAAAGAGCAGCTCGTGGTCCTCGCCGCCGTTCAGCGCCGCAACCACGGGATCGGCGTGAATCTCCTCGGCGAAAGCCGTCGTCTGCTTCGCGATGGGAATCCGCTCCAGATAGATTCGCGCACCGCATTTCGAAGCCTTGCAGATCTGCATCAGATCGCTCGCCAGACCGTCCGACAGATCGATCATCGAGGTCGGGACAATCCCCTCCTCGCGCAGGGCATCCACGATATCCTTCCGGGCCCGGGGCTTGAGGTATCGCTCCAGCAGGTATTCGTAGCCGCCGAACTGCGGCTCGGGATTCTTCACGTCACTCAACACCCTCTTCTCGCGCTCCAGCAGGCGCAGTCCCATGTAGGCCGCCCCCAGATTGCCCGTGATGCAGATCAGGTCATTGATCCGCGCGCCGTCGCGGCGAACCATCCGGTCGCGTTCGACGCGCCCGAGCACCGTCACGTGCAGCGTCAGACCCGTAAGCGAGGCACGCGTATCGCCCCCCACGAAGTCGACCCCCAGCTCGCGGCAGGCGAACTTCACCCCCTCGTAGAGGTCGTCGAGCGCCTCCACGGAGATCTTCGCCGACACGCCGATCGAGAGAAGCAGCTGCTCCGGCCGGGCGTTCATCGCCAGAATGTCGCTGACGCCCACCGTCACGGCCTTATAGCCCAGATGCCGCAGCGGAAAGTAGGTCAGATCGAAATCGACCCCCTCGGTCAGCAGGTCGGTCGTGCAGACCACCGCCTCCCGTTCGCCCGCCGCCACGGCGGCCGCATCGTCCCCGCATCCCAAGAGCGTGGTTTCGTTCTTCGGCTCCACATCCGCCATCAACCGGTCGATCAGGCCGAATTCGCCCAGCTCGGCGATCTCCGTCCGTCCGTTTTTCTTCTCCATATATCGTAAAGTTTTTACAAAATTAGGAAAACATTATTTTTTATCAAAAAAAAGGGCTATTTTTGCTTCTGTTATAAACACCAAATTCAGATCAGATAATCTCACAAAACGTTCGCAACCATGCTGAACATCGTATTATTCGGAGCCCCGGGCTGCGGCAAAGGCACCCAGGCGGCACGTCTCAAGGAGCGTTACGGCATCAACCACGTCTCGACCGGCGAAGTGATCCGGGGTGAAATCGCCCGCGGCACCGAGCTCGGCAAAAACATGGAGAGCTACATCATCCGGGGCCAGCTGGCCCCCGACCGGTTGGTGATCGACATCATCGCCCACTACGTGGAGGAGCACCGCGACTGCGCCGGCAACATCTTCGACGGCTTCCCCCGCACGACCGCACAGGCCGAAGCCTTCGACGAGATTCTCGGCCGTCACGGGCTGAAGGTCGACCTGATGGTCTACATGGACGTTCCCGAGGAGGAGTTGGTGAAGCGTATCCTGCTGCGGGGCAAGGATTCGGGCCGCGCCGACGACGCCTCGGAGGAGGTCATCCGCAACCGCATCTCCACCTACCGCGCCCAGACGGCCGTCGTCGCCGACTACTACGCCGCCGCCGGCAAATACGTAGCCGTCAATGGCGTCGGCACGATGGACGAGGTGTTCGAACGCATCTGCACGGCCATCGACAACCGGGCCTAAAGGCTCCGGAAGACCTCCCGTACCGCAATCGGTCCGCAACATGGCGGGCCGTATGGGATATACTCCCCTTCATCCGATCCCTCCGAAAAACTCGGAGGGATTTTTCTTAGCTTCCGGATTAAAAAAAGAAGCGGACAACTCTTTCGAATTGTCCGCTTTGGTAGCGGGAGGAGGACTCGAACCTCCGACCTTTGGGTTATGAGCCCAACGAGCTGCCAACTGCTCCATCCCGCGATATATCGTCTATCGGTGTGATATCTCGCTTTTGCTCTGCAAAGATAATACAAAAAAACGGTTCTGCCAAATAAAAATCGCACCTAAAGCGGACTTCAGCAAGCTACACCATGTAATTCAGCAAGTTGCAACGCAAAAAATCATACGATGCGGGCAGCCACCACCTCCGAAAGATCGGCCACGGGGGTAGATTCGGCACCGCGGGCAATCGCCTTCTTGCAGAGCGGGCAGGCCGTGACGATGGTCGACGCCCCCGTAGCCCGCAACTCGTCGGCCGTATGGCGGGCCAGTTGCAGCTGCTGACCGTCGGAAATCACCGTATTGGCTACCGAAGAGCCGCAGCAGAGGGCGTGCTCGCGCGTATGGGCCGGCTCGACGAGCTCACCCAACGCCCCGATCACGGCACGCGGCTCGTCGTAGATTCCGCTGCCGCGCCCCAGTTCGCAAGGGTCGTGGTAGGTATAACGGTCCTCCGTCCGCCGCACCCGGAGCCGGCCGGCGCGCAGCAGACGCAGGATATACTCCGAGTGGTGAATCACCTCGATCCCCTCCAGATCGTACTCCTCGCGGAACACCTTCAGACAGATCGGACACGAGGTCACCAGCGTCGTGATGCCATGCCGAACGAAAAGGTCGCGGTTGTAATCCATCATCCTGCGGGCCGAATCGGTCTCGCCCGAGAGCTTCAGAGGCCGGCCGCAGCAGACGCCGCCCTCCCGGTCGGCCCACCACACCTCTTCGCCGGCCGCCTGGAAAATGCGCTCCATCGCCTGAAGGGTGCGGGGCGTCAGCAGGGTCATGCACCCGGCGAAATACCCCACCTTGCCCATCCCCTGCGAGCGGTCCACGCCGCTCAGGTAGTCGAAGCGGTTTTCATCCGGGACATTGCGCATGCGGTCGCGAGAATTCAACCGCAAGGTATTGAGATCGATCCCCACAGGACAGCGCTCGGCGCAGCGGCCGCACATCAGGCAGTCGTTCGCCACGGAGAGAGCCAGACGTTCGCTCCGCCGGTCGCGCAGAAAATAGACCGACTGCACGTCGTGAATTCCCAGTACGCTCTGCAGCTGGCAGGGGTCGATGCAGATGCCGCAACGCGAACAGGCCTCGACCTGGAAATGGTCGTAGGAGCCCTTCTTCTCCCGCGAATGCAGGCCGTACCGGCGCAGGAAGATGAGCGGAATCTCCGTGAAGATGTGCATGTAGCGCGAGAAGGGCAGGGCGACGAAGAAGAGCCCCAGACAGCAGGAGTAGAACCACCACAGCGGCTGGAAAAGCGCCAGCAGCAGATGGATGCTCAGGTGGTCCGACAACAGCGCCCCGATCGATCCGGTGAGAAACCCGCCTCCGCCGTAAAGGGCCGCCGTGACGCACTCGGCCGCCAGTCGGGCCGGGAACACGAACCACAAGGCCGAAAGGGCGATCCGGTCGCCGGGCGTATGCTTCGTGGTGCGGCGCATGCCCATCGCCCGCGAATAGAGCCGCTTGCCCCAGGCCAGCGCGACGCCCGAGAGGACCAGCAGCAGCAAAAGATCCATCAGAAAGTCGAATACCGGCAGATGCTCGAAGGCCTGCCGGGCCGCGAAATACTTGAAGAAGACATGCCCCTGCAAGGGTACGAAACGGAATCCCAGCACGGCGACGGTCTCGATCCACCCCACGGCGATCAGCAGGAACCAGCCGAAGGCCAGGCTCATGTGCATGTAACCCAGCAGCGGATTGACACGGAAGATCCGGCGGTGGAGCAGCGACTCGCTGACGACCTCGCCGATGGCTCCCAGCGTGGCACGGGTAGGAATTCCGCGCCGTATCAGCCGTTTGTCGGCCTTCGGCAGGCGGTGGAGCCACAATCCGTACTTGACGGCCAGCGTCGTGAAGAGGACCGTCGCGCCGAAGATGAACGGCAGACAGAAAGGATCGTAGAAGGTCATGGCTAAAAATCTCCCAGTTTACGTTTGATGAGCATCACCAGCGCCCGGGTGTTGATGCCACGCGGGCAGACCAGCCGGCACTTCCCGCAGAGCATACATTTGTTGAGCTCCTCGTAAAGGCCCTGATACTCGCCGCGGCGCACCAGCGTATGCACCCGGCGGAAATTGTATGAAGTGAGGTTGCCCGCCGTACAGACGGCCGTGCAGCTGCCGCAGCCGATGCAGGCCTGCAATTCGGGCATCTCGCGCAGAATCTCGTCGCTCTTGCGCAGGTCGTTGCGGTCGACGTCGATCGTCCGCGGCTTGCTGATGCCGTATCCCCAGTCGATGGCTCTCATGATCTCCGCCGATTCAGGTACCTGCACACGGCGTCGGCCGCCGCGTCGGCTTCGTTCAGACACTCGCCCACGCTCTTCGGAGCCGTGGCGGCACCGGCGTAGAAGATACCCTCGACAGGGCTCTCGACATTGTGCAGAAAGAGGTCGCGCGGAGCGAAGAAACCGTTGTCGGCACGACGCAGAGCGCTCTCCCGTTCGAGACGGCCATTCTCGTCGTTGGCCCGCATGCCCACCAGCAGAATCAGCATGTCGACGCTCATGCGCAGCGGACGTCCCGTCAGCGTATCCTCGGCCTTGATCTGCAACCGGCCGTCGATCGTGGGGCTCGTCTCCGAGATCCGGCCGCGCACGAAGTGGATGTTGTACCGCTGCTGCGCCTCGCGGTACATCTCCTCGTACCCGGGGCCGAACATGCGGATATCCATGTAGAAATTGAAGACATCGGCGCCGGGATAGAGCCGCTTGAGCTCCATCGCCTGCTTGACGCCCGTGATGCAGCACACCTTCGAGCAGTGGCGCTGGCAGACCTTCTCGTCGCGCGAGCCGACGCAGTGGAGAATGGCGATGCGGCGCGGCGCCGTACCGTCGGCTTTCGCGACGCACCCCTGTTCGAACATCCGCTCGATGTCTGCCGAGGTAAAGACATTGTCATAAATCCCGTAGCCGTACTCCTCCTTGATCCGGGCGTCGAACAGGGTGAATCCCGTAGCGACCACCACGGCCTCGCCCTCCAGCGTCCGGCCGTCCGAAAGCCCCACCTCGCGGGGCGAGATGCGCTCGGCCGTCACGCCGGTCCGAATCTCCACGCCGAGCTCCGCAGCCCGCGCCTGCAAGGCCCCGAGGACCTCTCCGGCGGGGGTGAACGAGGGGAAGAGCTTGTGCCAGCCGCGCAGCTTGCCGCCGGTCACGGACTCCTTCTCCACGACCACGGGCCGCAGGCCGCGCTCGGCGAGGCGGACGGCCGTTTGCAGACCGGCGATGCCGCCTCCTATGACGATGATCTGTTTCATAGCTTGATGTTGTAAACGGTCTCCTGCGCACAGCAGTTGACCACCGCCGAAGCGGGTTGTCCGATGAATTTTCCGTTGCGGCCCAGATACTTGGCCGCCGGATCGTAGTCGATGCCCATCTTGTCGAGTAGGGGCTCCACATCCACCTGGTGCATCTGCATGCCCAGTTCCCAGGGGTCGTAGCCCAGCACCAGCCCCGCCATCTCCTCGTAAGTCAGCACGGGGATGCCGCGGCCGTTCTCGCCGTAAGTCGTCCCCTCCATCTCGGCGATGGCGTACTGCCACTTGTCGAGGAACATGGCGCAGCCCGGACAATTCGCCACGATGAAGTCGGGCTTGTAGGGGGCCATGCTCTCCAGTTTCTTGTGGGAGTTGGCGATCGAATAGCCGCGGTTGGCCTGCACCAGGTAGTTGCGGAATCCGAATCCGCAGCAGTGGCGCCGCTCGGGATAGTCCACGCACTCGCCGCCCCACGACTCGATCATCCCCGCCAGTACATAGGGGAACTCCGAACCGCCGATGCCCGATTTCGGGAAAATCTTGGCATAGTGGCATCCGATGTGCTCCACCACGCGCAGCGGCTCGCCCGTGGCGGCGTTCACCAGCCGGTGCTTCGCCTGCCGGGCGATCTGTTCGCGGAAATGGAAAACGATGTCGGAGGTGTGGGCCAGGGTCTTGGGCTTGCGGAATTCGCGCCCCGTGGCCTTATAGAGATTCTCGCGCGTGCGCTCCTCGGTCTCGGGAAACTCCTCCCACGTGGCGAGCATCTCGGTATAGATGCCGAACGAGGTGATGCACGACGAGATGAAGTTCTCGTAGCCCGCCTCGTCCATCAGGGCGAACTGCCGCGCCACCACCGTCATGATGGTCTCCAGCGGTACGATGTCCGAATGGTAGCCGATTCCCGTACAGGAGGTATGCAGCGGATCGTCCAGCACGTCGCGCCCCAGATCCTTTTGCAGGATCTCCAGAAACGCCTTTTCGCTGCCGGGGAAAAAGTTCTGCCGGATGCAGCTGCGGGCGTAGTAGTAACGGTCGTCCGCAATCTCCTTCTGATAGTCGTTCCAGCTTCGTTGCATATCAATAGTGGTCGTTCGAGTTTTTGGTAAAGGCATCCATCATGTATGCGTCGTCCGCGCCGTCGTAGCCCATCTCGCGCGCTTTGCGGTCGGAGTGGCTCTCTATGGTGTCGAACATCTCCCTGCCTCCCGTCACCTCGAAGATCCGGTGCAGCTCCTCCATCGACTGCGCGTCGATGCGCCGCAGCGCCCCGGCCCCTTCCTGCCGGTACGAGGGGGTGAACTGCGGATAGAGGTCCGTATCGTGGTCGATGATCCACCGCCATACGGTTCCTTGCTCGGGGTGCAGCTCGGGCTTCACCAGCCGCGGCGTGATGCAGTAGCCCGTCCGGAGAATATTCTCGCCGATAGTACGCTTCAGGGCCAGCTGCTGCCGCCCTTTCTCGCTCTCGACGAAAAGTCCCGTCTTCTGCGAAAGAGTCCTCAGCGCCTGGATGACATACCCGGGCGTATTGCCGCGCGGGCAGCGGGGGCGGCACGACATGCACTCGCCGCAGTACCAGATCACGTCGCTGCGCAGCAGCTCTTCGATCGCCTCGTCGTCGCGGGTCTGGACGATGCTCACGATCTGCCGCGGGTCGTAGTTGTAGAACTCCGCCGCCGGACAGACGCCCGTGCAGACCCCGCAATTCATGCAGGCGTGCAGCCCCTCCCTGAGGCGCACGTCCTCCATCAACCTATCGAAATATTTGCCCATAAAAGCCTTCTGTAACTTTCCGCGGCAAAGTTACGGCCCTGCGGTCCGGTTCGCAAGGGTATAAATACCTATTTTTAATAGGCCGCCGGTGGGAAGAAAACGAAGAGCCGCCCGATTCGACAATCGGACGGCTCCCAATGCACGCTTGCGTCAACAGCGGACTATTTCTCCTTCGTTGCCACGCGCTTCTCCTTGATACGGGCCTTCTTGCCGGTCAGGTTGCGCAGGTAGTAGATACGTGCGCGACGAACTACGCCGACCTTGTTCAGCTCGATCTTCTCGATGTGGGGCGAGTAGAGAGGGAAGATACGCTCCACACCCACGCCGTTCGAAATCTTGCGGATGGTGAACATCTTCGTCTTGCCCGATCCCTTGATCTGGATCACGACGCCACGGAAACTCTGAAGGCGCTCCTTGCTACCCTCGACGATCTTGTAGGTCACGGTGATGGTGTCACCGGCCTTGAACGAAGGAACCTCAGCCTCGGGCTTGGTCCACAGCTGCTCGTTGACGAGCTTGATGATTGCATCTTTGTTCATTGTTGCAACAATTTTTTTACGTTCCGCATCCAACATTCCCGCTGTGCCCGACCTACCATACCCGGCTCCTGCCGAATAATCCCGCCTCGACGGCTGCGGCCCTGCACCCAATGAAAGAGGTTGATATACGCCCATTTGGGGAGGCAAAGATAGGAAGTTTTTTCGAATCCGCAAAATCTTCGCGAAACAATCTCCGGCGACCCCGATTTCTCTTCGTGCACCCCTGTCGCCCTGGCTGTCGAGGGGGGGGGTTGGAAAGTCGGGATGTCTCGCCTACGGGGCTGACGCCCCTCCGCTCAACATGACAGCACAGCTGTCACCCCGAGTGCAGCGCAGCGGAATCGAGGGGTCCCGACGATCAGATCAGCGTGAACCGTGTTGAACTGCACCGGTGAATATCCCGCAATGTCGAGATGTTTCGACTGCGGGGCTGACGCCCCTCCGCTCAACATGACAGACACAGAACAATCGTGCATCGTGAATTGTGCATTGTGAATCGTTCTGTCATCCCGAGCGAAGTCGCGAGGGATCCCGACCTTGCACGGCGCATGCCGTTCGGCAACCGCAAGACATTCCCATCCCGGTCTTACGCCGGTGTCTGCTACGAACCGTGGAGAATACCGGCGAAATGAATTATAGTTTGTCGTTCATCCGAGCGATCTGCTCGTGAAGATATTTATTCTTCAAGGGGACTTTTTCCGCATA